>Ga0182744_1000328_pt1 | contig 47215 bp, 44 predicted proteins | sample eDN3rd30CKraftMG_FD_128525 | JGI IMG/M metagenome (GOLD analysis project Ga0182744, IMG submission 128525) | Enriched Miracle-Growth compost microbial communities from Emeryville, California, USA - eDNA 3rd pass 30_C Kraft MG (version 2) (version 2) ... | reverse complement strand
TACATTTGTACTTATTGAAAATGAGCCTGTTATATCTAATTTCTACCTCATTTTTTTAGTGATTTTTATATTATCCTTATATCAGGATTACCGCCCAGTCATATTAATGAGTATACTGAGTATTTTTATTGGTGCCTATTTTTATAAATACGAAGAACGTCTTAATTATACGTATCACGAAGGTGACTACTCTTACTTTTTATTTACCCTTTCTGTTACCTTCCTAGTAGCTTTCCTACAAATCCGCTATAGCAGAGCAGTTGAACGAAATGATAATGCTAAAAAAGAAGAAGTACGCAAGGACAATGAACAACAAATTTTAACTCTAATCAATTCAATGCCAGACTTAATTTATATTCAGGATAGCACAGGAAGATTTATAGAAATGAATCAGTATGCTAAAGGTTTATTTAAATTGGAAGATACTGAATATAGGAATAAGCATCTAGACGAGCTTTTTTCCAAAAATGAATGGTTTAAAAACTTTCAAAATTGCTTTTCCAACGATGAAATTTCTTGGGAGAAAGGCACTCCTTATAGATTCGAATTGGATTTATCTATAGAGGGGCAATTCTCCGCAATATTTGATATTATCAAGGTTCCTACTTTTTTTGCAGACGGCAGCAGGAAAAATTTATTGGTGATAGGTCGTAATATTACTGAACAAAAGAGGGCAAATGACCTGCTTTTAAGATCAGAAAAGCTTGCTGTAGTTGGTGAACTTGCTGCGGGTGTTGCACATGAAATACGAAACCCCCTAACTTCAATAAAGGGGTTTATGCAGTTAGCTGATCAACAAAGTGAATTTGACCCCAGTTATGTACAGATAATGTTAGGTGAAATATCTAGAATTGAGTCTATCGTTTCCGAATACTTATCATTAGCAAAACCAAATCAAAACTCACCAAAATCTCTTCATAGTATTGATACTCTGATAAGAAATGTGATTACTCTTTTTGAGAGTCAAACGAACTTGAGAAATATTATTATTCACTCAGAATTAGATGATTCTTACCAAATCATGTGTTATCCAAATGAAATTAAACAAGTGTTGATTAATATTTTGCAAAACGCTATTGAAGCCATTGAAAGTAATGGGGATATTTTTATTTCTTTAAAGAAAATCTTTGATGACGGCGTAGAAATTATCTTTATTGACAATGGATGTGGGATTGAGGAAGAACGATTAAAGAAGATAGGTGAACCATTTTTCTCAACAAAGGAAAAGGGCACAGGGCTTGGATTATTAACTTCCAACCGTATTATTGAAAAACATAATGGATCAATAAAGATTACTAGTGAAGTAAATAAAGGAACGGAAGTGAGAGTTTTTTTACCCACTAGCAGCTAAATTACATGCAACAACAAAATCCAACTCTAGTATAAATTTATGTTATCAAATCATCAAAACAGCACCTTTCCTACTCGTAGAAAAGGTGCTTTTACTATTTTCGGAGGAGACCCTATAACCCCTTTTTTCAAGTGAGGTCTTAAGTACTACAAGAGAAATCCCCATTTTTTGGATGTTAGTGATATTATATATAGTATACATAATAGGAAGGAGCACCAGAATGGACCAGGAAATTATATTTCGAAATAATGTAAATATTATAGGCAAAGGTACAAAATCAATCATTTTTGCTCCTGGCTTTGGCTGTGACCAAAGTGTTTGGAAGTCAGTTGCAGAAGCATTTGCAAAGGATTACCAAATCATATTATTTGATTACGTAGGTTTGGGTCGTTCAGACATAAATGCTTATGACTCAAAACGATACAGTAGTCTAGCAGGCTACGCACAAGATGTTCTTGATGTTTGTAAAGCCTTAGATTTAAAAGATACTGTATTTGTCGGCCACTCTGTTGGCAGTATGATTGGTGCCCTAGCCTCATTGAGTCATCCTGAATACTTCTCTCGTCTCGTAATGATTGGTCCTTCTCCATGCTACTTGAATGACCCTCCACATTATTACGGAGGCTTTGAAAAAGAGGAGCTTTTAGGCTTGATTGATATGATGGAAAAAAACTACATAGGCTGGGCGAATGTTTTTGCTTCTACGGTAACCAATAATCCAGAGAGACACGAGGTTAAACGTCAACTGGAAGAACGTTTTTGTTCCACTGACCCTATTATTGCCCGTGAATTTGCAGAGGCCGCTTTTTTTGCCGACAACCGCTCAGATTTAAAGAAAGTAACCGTACCAGCCCTTATTTTACAGTGTTCAAATGATATTATTGCTCCATTAGCAGTGGGGGAGTATATTCATCGTCAACTTCATAATAGTCTGCTAAAAATAATGGAGGCAACGGGACATTGCCCACATATGAGTCATCCCGAGGAGACTATTCACCTGATTAGCCAATACCTGAATGAAGAATCTATAACTGTAGAATGCTTCCCTGCGGGTAGAGGAGTTACTTTTTAATGGATGAACAATTGAATCATGCACCTTGCGGATTTCTCACTCTATCAGAAGATGGTTTTATTTTAGAAAGTAATCAAACTTTGCTCCATTTACTCAATTACAGCCAAGATTCATTAATAGGACAACATGTCAACTTTATCCTCACTGTTCCTGCCCGTCTGTTTTCACAACTTTATTTTTTCCCGCTAGTAAAACTTGAACATCGGGTAGAGGAAATGTATATTTCACTAAAGACGAGTAAGGGAGAAGAAATTCCCGTTCTTATCAATGCTCTCCTAAGGAGGAAAAAAGAGAGAACTGTACTAGAGTGTATTCTTATACCAATGCGTAAACGAAACGAGTATGAAAATGAACTACTTCTAGCAAAAAAGGACACCGAAGAAGCGTTAAAAGCAAAACATAAAGCGATTTCGGAATTAGAGACTACCCTTAAAAAGCTAGAAATCCAAAAACAAGAATTACTTGAATTGAACCAACAAAATCAAAAATATAAAATAGAAACAAAGAAAGAGTTAGAGCTGGCTAGAATCATTCAAGAAACATCCTTAACCAATCCGATTAACAATGATAAAGTTCAAATGGAAGTTTACTATAATGCCTCTGGTGAATTATCCGGAGATATCTACGGGATTTACCAAATTGACCAGTATCGATATGGAATCATTCTCCTTGATGTGATGGGCCATGGAATTTCTTCTGCTCTAATTACGATGACTCTTCATTCTCTTTTTCAAAGATTGATTTCAACAGGATCCCCTGTTGATTTTGTAATGAAAGAATTGGACAGCCACCTTCACAAATTGTTTTATAACAATGAGGAAGCTAGGCATTATTCTACCGCTATCTATCTATTAATTGATACAGAACGACAAAAAGTTGATTATGTCAATGCAGGTCATCCACCTGCTATATGGCAGGAGCCTGATGGAACACAATATGAATTATGTTCTACAGCCCCACCACTTGGAACATTTGAGGGTGTTGTATTTAAAACAAATACGTTTACCTACACAAAGGGCTGCAGACTGCTCCTTTACACAGATGGTATTGATCCCCTTATCTCAAACTATCTAGCTCCATTAGTAAAGAAGACAGTCTCATTATCTTTAAGTAAACTGAAAGAGGAAATTCTTCAATACCTAAATAATGAAAAAAATGTAGATCATAAGAGCGATGACGAAACCTTTATTCTTGTTGACTTAAAATAACAATTCCATAACAAAAACAAATAGAGCAGGCGCGTAAAAAATTCATGCGCCTCTCTCAGAACCGGACGTGAAGCTCTCAGTCCATCCAGCTCCCGTTTCCGTTTAGACCAATATCTTTCTTTTTCTTCTCTTTGTGAGTGGAAACCTGTCTATCGCTGCGAGGCACGGTTCAATAGAAACTATATTTCCGCAAGTCCCTTGAAAAGCTCCACAGCGGTTTCAATGATTTCATCGCGAAAGTCATATTCATAGGTATGGATATGCGGATAACTTTCTCCGTTTCCGATGTAGCACATCGCACCCTTTGTCAACTTCGTGTAGTGGCCGAAATCCTCTGAGGCACGGAAGGCTTCCTTCATTTCAATCAGTTGATATCCTTTTTCTGTGCTAACTTTACGGATTTTGTCAGAACTTTCTCTGTGGTTTACCGTTTCTGGAAATTCATCATTGAAAGAAAAACTCACTTTAAGTTCGTACTTTTCTGCCTGCTCACGTGCAACATCCTCAAGACTTTTCTGAAGTTTATCCAGCTCTGCTTCGTACAGAGCACGGATGGTTAAGAGAAGCTCACCTTTACTTGCTGCTAAACCGAATGCTCTTTCCCCTATGGTTACTTGAACAACCGTACAAAGTACCAAACCCTCATTTTCTTCAGGAGAGGTCATCTCAGCTATGGCATCAATGATCTTTGCAATCGCAAATGAAGGATTAACTCCATCTTCAGGCTGGCTGGCGTGTGCAGGAGAACCTTCCATGTGGATAATCATACCCTTGGAGGCACAATGGGCAGTTCCGTCAATTACATTAATCGATTGGAAAGCCATTCCACTCATATTATGAAAGGCGAATATCTCGTCAATGTTATGTTCCTTAATGAAAGTTGAACATTGAATGGCACCATCTCCCGTTTCCTCTCCATGCTGGAAGAGGAAAAAGATGTTGTTGTCAGCACCTTTTTGGTCAACTTCCAGTGCAAAGCCGGCCAAGCTTGCGGCATGCCCATCATGCCCACACTTGTGGGCTATTCCTGGATTCTTGGAAGCATGATGAATTTCAATCACCTCCGGCATTGGGAGCGCGTCAAAATCTGCACGGAAAGCAATGTTCTTTTTATCCTTACCTGCTCGATATATTGCGTAAAACCAATGGCCTCTATCTACGACTTCCAGCATGGTATGCTTTTTTAGAAAGTTTATTAAATGCTGTTTCGTCCAAACCTCTTCATTCGAAAGTTCAGGATGCTGGTGTAATTCATGACGAAGTTGCTTAGCTAATTCAAAATTTTTTATCTCCATGGTAACTTTGATCCTTTCCAAGTGTTTAAGTAAACTTTATCACAAGCCTATGATTACAAACTGTTTTTGATATAGAAAAAATCAAAAGGACAGCAAAAATTCGCTGTCCCTTCTTTTATTTATATTCCGGAATCCATTCGCCATGCGCTTCAATTAAATCATCACAAAGCGAAACAATATCATCCAATGATAGTTCAGCTGATGTGTGTGGATCAAGCATTGCAGCCTGGTAAATATACTCTTTTTTGCGGGTGATGGCTGCTTCGATTGTCAATAGCTGCGTATTAATATTTGTACGATTTAGTGCAGCAAGCTGTTCTGGCAGGTCCCCTACATATGTAGGCGTTATCCCACTTCGGTCAGCGATGCACGCCACCTCTACACATGCCTTCTCTGGTAAATTGCTGATTAGTCTTCCTGTGTTTAAAACATTCCCACCAAACTTGAAGGGGATATTGGTTTCGATTGCCTCGATGATTCTCGAACCATATTCATGTGACCTTTTATGTGTTAGATTTTTATTATTAACCAAATCCTCTCTCATCGCATCCCATCTTTGAATCTGATTTACACAACGGCGAGGGTATTCATCCAGTGGGATATTAAATTTTTCAATTAGTTCTGGATACCTGGATTTAATGAAATAAGGATGATATTCTGCATTGTGCTCAGATGATTCAGTCACGTAATACCCAAATTTATCCATAAGTTCATACCGTACCATATCATCATGCTTTGTTTTTTGTTTTTCTTTAGCCCGTCTTTTGATTTCTGGATAGAGATCTTCACCATTTCGTTTTACTTCTAATAACCAAGCCATATGGTTGATTCCGGCAATTTTTTCTTCAACACCATTTAAATCCATATCGAGGCTTTTAAATAAATGTTCCGTACATACCTGGACACTATGACATAATCCTACTGTCTTAATTTTGGTAAATCGGTTCATCACACCTGTCAGTACTGCCATCGGATTCGTATAATTTAGAAATAAGGCGTTCGGACATACTTCCTCCATATCTTTTGCAAAATCCAGCATCACTGGAATGGTGCGTAGATTTCTAAAGATACCGCCTATGCCTACAGTATCAGCAATTGTTTGTCGTAACCCATATTTTTTGGGGATTTCAAAATCAATCACTGTACTTGGTTCATATCCGCCCACTTGAATAGCGTTGATAACGTATTTGGCATTCCTGAGAGCCTCCTTGCGGTCCAAATAAGCATGAATAGTAATATTTTTCTTCAAGGTTTCTTTAAGATTATTCAACATTCTTTCTGAATCTTTTAGTCGTTTTTCATCTATATCAAATAAGGCAAATTCAAACCCTTCCAATGCTGGCACCAGCATACAATCTCCTAGGACATTTTTTGCAAATACCGTACTTCCTGCACCCATAAAAGTAATCTTCGACATAAAGAATCCCTCCAATAGAAAAATGTTGTCATAATGGAACTGAAATGTTTCTTATTTATCGCTCAAAATAATTACGATATATTTATAGTAAGATGGAACAATGGTTATCACAACGGTAATAAAGTGCGAACGGAGGGTAAAATATTGCTTATTAATTCAAATCAAGACCACAAGGATTCCTATGGATTTCGTTTTCAAGATTTGCAGCAAAATGATATCGCAACCATTCAAGTAATCGGCTGCGAGGAACGAACCTCACCGGAATACTATTGGGACGGCAGGTACCGGGGGGATGTGGAGTCATATATCTTTCAATACACGCTTTCAGGCAGTGGGGTATTTGAAATAGCTGATGAGAAATACACAGTATCACCAGGAAAAGCTTTTTTCGTTGGTGTTCCAGGTGACCATCGATATTATCTGCCTGAAGATAGTGATAAATGGCAATTTATCTATATCACCTTATGTGGTCAAGAGGCAAAGAAATGTTGGAATTTTATTAATCAATCCTATGGATATGTGATTGACATTCCATCAGATTCTTCTCTTATACAGCAGGTTCTATCAACTTATAAAGATACTACTGAGGGAAAAATAAATGACCCCTTCATAGCATCCTTAAAGGCCTACGAATTTGTGATGGAATGCTACCGGTATTTTCATAACCGGAAAAAGCGAAACAGCGAGACACCAGAAACGATTTTGCGGGCATTAGTATACGTGCAGACACAGTATCATAAACCACTTACATTAGACGATCTCGCAAACGAAGCAAATTTATCAAAATACTATTTTATTAACAAATTTAAAGAATATATGCATATCTCACCGCAACAATATTTAACAAAATATAGGATTGAAAAGGCGTTTCAACTCCTGCAGCATACAGACAAAACCATTAAAGACATTTCAGAACAAGTTGGATTCGCCGATCCAAATTATTTCTGCAAAGTGTTTCGAAAAATAGTGGGTACTTCACCTGGTCAATTCCGGCAAAAAAACTCCGTTGTGCCTTTTAATCACTTAATTATCGAATAATCTTCTTCTCAACATATGTAACGCAAATAGCCGAAGAAGCTCTCCCTCTTCGGCCTGATATTAAGTCTCTTACAAGTTATTGGTGACAGGCACCGATACTAACTAGAGAACAACATGAACAAACGTGATACCCTCAGATTCATAGAATTCCAGCAATTTTTTTGCCTTGCCCATGTTCCCTTTGAGTACTACTGTAAAAATATTGAAATCTACCTGACGCTGACGTAAATGATTGATTCCACGTATGACTATATCAAAACTGCCTAACCCTCTTGAAGTAACCTTAACTAATCTTCCGATGTTCCGTTACCACACAGTTTCCGCTCATCTTCTCTGCCCCCTTATGTTTTGTTTTGGATAAAATCTAAGAACTGTGTAACACCCATCTTGCTGAACCGCTTGTGTTTCTTTACTAACCAAAGGTTCCTTATGATGGTGACACCGGCTATTTCTACTTCTTTCAGCAGTCCGAGCTCCAACTCTCTAGCGACAGTCAACTTTGGCAATATGGATATTCCTAACCCCGCCTCTACAGCACTTTTGATTGCTTGCGTACTTCCTAATTCCATATATCCATTAATTTTTTTGAGGACTCCATTTTCCCTTAACATATTTTCAACAATTAATCTCGTTCCTGACCCTGACTCACGCAGAATCATTCGTTCATTTAAAAGTTCACTAATTTGTATTTCCTTATTCCAGTAGTGTTCAGGTGAACAAACTAGGATTAGTTCATCATCGGCAAATTTTTCAACAAGCAGGTCTTTATTCTCAACCAAGCCTTCCACCAAAGCCAAGTCAATCACATCATTTGCTAAATCTTCCAAAATACTTGGGGTGTTTTTTATTGTCAACGTTACCTTGAAATCGGGCTTTTCTTTTTTAAACCTCCCTAAGAGACTAGGTAATAAGTATTCTCCAATCGTAAATGATGCACCGACATGGAGGATCGTGTGGTATTCACCCATTGCCTGTTTAATCATTTCTGTCGAACGATTGAAATCATGAATGATTGATTTCGCATAAGGATATAGCAATTTTCCCGCATCTGTTACCTTCATCTTACCATCTGTTCTATCAAACAATAAGGTTCCATAAAAGTTTTCCAATTGATGAATTTGTCTGGTGACAGCAGGCTGAGAAACATAACTTAATCGTGCAGCTTGACTGATACTTCCTTCATCCACAACCAAACAAAACATTCGTAAACTTTCAATATTCACCCATTCGCCCCCTTACCCCCATTCTTTACCTAATATAGTAACATACAAATTATTGAAAAAAGTTCTTCCTCCTATACGATTTTGTTATACCCTATAAATTTGTTGCAATTTACCAACGAAGCCATATTTGTTAGCTTAATAGATAGATAGACTTTAAACAAAAGATGGGGTGACGCCGTGAAGGAGCAAGGGAGAAAGCTGTTTCAAATTTTTTGGACCTTCTTTAAAATAAGTCCAGTTTCATTTGGAGGGGGCTACGCTATGATCCCTTTAATTGAAAAGGAAATAAATGAAAAGAAAAAATGGCTGACCAGGGATGACATGACCGAAGTATTTGCCTTGTCGCAAACGGTTCCCGGAGGTGTTGGTGTTAACTCAGCAGCTTTTATTGGACATCGGATTAGCGGGATAAAAGGGGCACTCACAGCGGTGGCTGGTGTTTCCCTGCCAACATTTCTAATTGTACTGGCATTAGGATTATCCTATTTTTTCGTTCAAGGCCATCCAAAACTAGAAGCGGCATTTGTATCGATTCGCGTTACCATAATAGCAATTATCCTCTATGCTGCAATAAAAATAGCAAAAACAGCCATAGTAGACAAAATCACTTTTTTTATCATGACTGCAGGTGTACCTGCATTGTTTTTCATCCATCCATTTATTGTGATTTTTATTGGAGGGCTAATCGGAATCGTCCTTACATTTTTCAAAAAAAGACCGTATACAGGTGCCAATTCAAAACAATATAAGCAGGAAGATGCCAGCAAAAATCCCGATAATTACATGTGGGGGGCTGGAATTTAACATTAAGGAGGGTATGAGTGATGGTATTATGGGAATTATTTTATACATTCTTTATGATGGGATTTGTTAGTTTTGGCGGAGGATACGCAATGATTCCAATTATTACTTCGGCTGCGAGCGAATACGGCTGGATGTCTGCAGAGCGGTTGACAGATATGATTGCACTTGCTGGTATGTCACCTGGCCCAATCGCAACAAATAGTGCCATTTTAGTTGGTTATTCAGCAGCGGGAATCAGTGGCGCCATCATTTCTGCACTTGCTATGCTGCTTCCCTCCATCATACTAGTCATTACGGTAGCAGCCTTTTTTAACATGATCCATCATAGTCCTATGGTTGAAGCAATGTTTTATGTGATAAGGCCGCTCGTTACAAGTTTAATTATTTTCGCAGCAATCCGCTTTGGCTTAACCAATCATCTATGGATACTAAAGGTATCCTTTCAATCAATAAGCTTACTATTTATCTTCGGTCTATCTTTATTTGCATTATTAAAGCTCCGGTGGAACCCAATTTATGTCATTTTACTTTCTGGTTTAGCGGGGACGGCATTGTATTCATGATCTTTATTTAAGCTTTCATTCCTCCTTTACTCTTCGAATCTTCTTTTTCGAAAATTATCTTAAAGGAAAAAGCTTATCTTATTTTAATCTTCTATTCACTGTGAACGTGTACTATGTAGACTACGGCAGAAAAACTTTTATCTTCCTTTTCATGGCAGTTTAAAAACCCTCATATATTATAACCAAACCTTGTTCTACAAAGGTACTGTTTCTCCACAAAAAAGGGTGATTACTTTATGATTTGGAATAAAAATATAAAGGAACACATCATACCCATTGTCAACATAGTAAGAGGTCAGAGAAATTATCCCTTTAAATTGGCTGCTGCCGCGATAATGGGTTTAATCGCTGCTATCTTACAGGCAGCAGGCGGAGTATTTCCAGGAATCGGGATGCTCATAAGCCCTTTTTCCTCTGCACCCATCATCATAAGCATGTTAATCTCGCCATCGTATGGGTTGTTGAGCTATATTCTTACCATTTTTCTGTTACTTCCCATTCAGCCTTCTGAACTTATAATCTTTCCATTTACAACGGGTGCAATGGCCATTGGAATTGGACTAGGATTAATCTTGTTTAACAAGAGTTGGGAAGTGATTTCCTTTTCAAGTTTGTTTTTATGTATAGGGATTTGCCTCTTACTCTACATCCTTCAATTCCCTGTTTTAGGGCCATTTTTAATGGAATTTAAAATACTAAATATCATCATTATCTACTCATGCTCACTTATATATTGCGGGGTATGGATCGAACTACTCTTACGACTATTACCTAAACTCGTTACCCCATTGAAAAGCTAAAAAGACCGTAGAGACGGTTCTAATGGCTTTTAGACCAAGAGAACCGTCCCCACGGCTTCCCAGGCTTTCGGCATGATTCATTGGATTTAGGGGAAAATAGGAAAAAAGCAGTTTGAAAGGGATGTCTTATGAAGGCAACAGATGTACTTGTGCAGTGCTTAGAAAATGAGGGTGTTGAGTATATTTTTGGGATCATGGGAAAGGAAACCCTTGATCTGATGGATTCATTGTCAAAATCTAAACAAATTAAGTTTGTGAATGTTCGTCATGAACAAGGAGCCGCTTTTATGGCAGATGTTTACGGGAGATTATCCGCCAAAGTTGGCGTTTGCTTAGCAACATTAGGACCTGGCGCTACTAACCTTTTGACCGGGATCGCAAGTGCAAATCTGGACCACTCTCCTGTTGTTGCTATTACGGGACAAGCTGGCTTGGAAAGGCAGCACCAAAAATCACACCAATATTTAGATATCGTTAAGGTATTTGAGCCAGCAACAAAGTGGTCTGTTCAAATCAAAGATCCACAAACGATAGCTGCCATCATCCGTAAGGCATTTCGGTCAGCAAAGATGGAAAAGCCGGGTGCCGTTTTAATTGAATTGCCAGAGAACTTAGCGCCACAAATGACTTTAACAAAACCAATACCCGTAACTCCTATTCCCAAAACTACACCTACGTCACAAGCTATTGTGGATGCTCTTACAATGATCAGTCAGAGTCAAAAACCACTTGTTATTGTAGGAAACATGGTTATAAGACAAAGGGCAGCTGAAGAGATCACTACATTTATAGAGAATCTTAAATCACCTGTTATCCATAGTTTTATGGCAAAAGGGATTTTACCTAAAGACCATCCCCTTAATTATTTTACATTTGGTTTTAATAAAAAGGATGAAGTCTTACCGATAATCGAGGAATCTGATTTATTAATTGTTGTTGGTTTTGACTTTGTAGAAAAACTCCCTAAGGATTGGAATAAAAAAAAGCGCCCCATTTTACATATCGATGCTCTTCCGGCTGAAATGGACGAATACTACCCTATCAAGGGGGAATTGGTTGGAGAGTTAGTGGAGACGTTCAGAATGCTTAATAAACTGGGTTTAATTTCCAAACCATGGGCTCCATCCGGAAATTTAAAAGAACAAATTATGGAATCCTATCTAGGACAAAAGGATAATCAATCTTTATCGATAGAAAATATCTTAACATCGATTGAAAAGCTAACATCGGATAACACTATTGTTCTTTCTGATGTAGGTGCCCACAAGGTATCCATTGCCCGCACCTACCAGCCAAAACAGGCCGGTACCCTTATAATCTCAAATGGATTAGCATCCATGGGTATTGCCTTGCCTGGTGCCATTGGTGCCAAATTAGCTTGTCCTGACGCTCCGGTTATTTGTATCACTGGGGACGGCGGTGCACTAATGAATATTTCCGAATTAGAGACAGCAAACCGATTAGGCCTATCGTTTATCATCATCGTTCTAAACAATTCTTCCTTAAATCTAGAAGAACAAATGCTGCAAGAAAAATTCGGACATACGTTTGGAACAGACTTTGGAAACCCTGACTATGTGCAACTTGCTGAAAGCTTTGGAATAAAGGCAGTAAGACCCAATCTTTTGGATGAGTTTGAACAAGTATTGATGGATGCTGTAAATAAGACCAGTGAACTTACACTGATTGATGTTAAACTTTGACGGGGACACCAGGGGGACATTCTGAAGAGCCCCAAATAAGCGAGACAAGGAAAAACCCCCCCCTGAGTCGTATTATTACAATACGACTCAGGGGGGGTTTTAGTAACTCTTGCTTCGTTTTTTCTAGCATGTGCAATATGAATGTGATCCAATAAGCACACCTCGGAATACGGACTTCTTTCTTTGTCAAGCTTTGGATAACTGTGTTTCTTTATCCCTCTCCTCTAATGCCTTATTCTCGTTTATAAAGTTCATTAATATTTCAATGAAACCTTTTGCAGCAGTTCCTATATATTTTTGTTTATGGTAGACCATAGACACTTCTTTGATGAAATCTGGATTTGTTAGTTTGATAGCCTTTAAAGCCCCTTTATTTTCTAGTGAAAAGAGTGTACTCGTAATTATAGTGGCCCCTATCCCCTCCTCGACTAGATTCAATATTGTTTTTGAATCGGTTGATTCAATGATAGGCTTAATGACAATCCCCGCAGATAGACACGCCTCATTAAATAATTTCCTAAAACAATGACCTATTGGATTTAGTATTAGCGGAATATCTAGTATCTCACGAAACTCAATTTCGTCTCTCACAGACCAAGCATGTTCCATTTGCACGACTAAATAGAAATCATCCTCGTATAATGGAATTTGGATAAAACTTTCATCTGATCTTGGCATGAAGGTAAGAGCCATATCAATTTCGTTTTGTTTGACCTTTTCTACCGGGTCATCTATGGAGAAGAACTGAATCTGAACGTGAGGGTACTCAGCATGAAACTCTAACAAAACCTTGGAGGCTATAAGACTTAAGTCACCAGAAAGAGCACCTATCACCAATTTGCCTCTTTTCACCTTTTGCAGCTCCTCTATTTGTTCAGTGGCAATTTTTAAATTTTCGAACACTTTTTTGCAATGTTCAAGGAGGATTTCACCCGCTTCTGTGATTGCTATTTTTTTACCTAACCGATCAAATAAACGAACACCCATTTCATCCTCTAACGATTTCATTTGATAGCTTAAGGTAGGCTGCCCAATTCTTAATTTTTCAGCAGTCTTTGTAAAATGCAGTTCATCACAAAGGGCCATGAAGTATTCTAATTGTCTTAATTCCAAAATTTTTTACCCCTTTGAACATTTCATTTTTTTATAAAAGCGTAAGTGTTCTCTATTCATTCAAGAAACAGCTTGAGCAGTGACAGCTCACACAGTTGGGTGGATTGGTGAACTGTCACTCCTGCTATCTAATAAACCTTTCAATCTATTTAACAATTATTATCCAGTGTTGTTTCAATCACAGGTCCTGAGATTTCATTCAAGTACCTTCCATTATGTTCGAAAGGGTTCAAATTCTATTTCAAATGCATTCACCATATAGAAGGATTTTTCTAGCTTTAAAGATTTTTATTTGTTTTCATATGAAACGACGGAGCGCATCATCGGATTGCCTGCGCCGACTGTTGCTTCAGGACCTCCTTCATCCAGAGGACCAGCAACACCAGATTCCTTACGCCATGGAAGTTTATATGTTTTCCACCATAAGCGCTCTGAGAATGGGCTGCTGCTATCCATACCAAGGGTTGGGGCAAATGGATATGGTGATTGGGTGCTGAAAACAAGGAAATATTCCTTCGGTACGTAAATGGAGTACGAGCTTAGATCCACTGTGACCCAGCCTGGAACAACATCCGATTTTGCAGGAATAGATTCCGTTAGCTTCTTTCCCGGCCCTCCATCAGGTCCAGTTGCATCATATACATCAACCTGAAAATTTTCCCCGCCGGGACTGCACCAGCGCGGGTCGATATAAAACTTTCCTGCAGTCAGTAATGCTTGTTCCTGACCATCCTTTAATGACATTTTTAATGCTGCCTCGTCTACTCCAGTAACCAAAAAGACATTTTCAGCCGAGCCATCATCATAGCTGATTTCATTTTCTGTACCTATAAAAGGTTTTAATTGTATATCGATTGAAAGGATATCATTGCCTTTAATTTCAATCCGTTCCCGGTAGGTATGAAAATAGGGTGCACTCACTTCAAGGGTATAGGTTCCTTCAAAAGGTGTAAGTGAGTATTTACCACTTGCTTTTGTTCTTACTGGGAGCACAGCAGCATCTTCAATCAGTTTCACTGTGGCTCCTTTGATTGTTTTTTTTGTTTCGCTGCTCTTGACGGTTCCCTTGACGATGCCTTTATCCATTGGGGATAATTGTATAGCTACATTGGTCGATGCATCTTTTGTAACGCTTACACTTTGAATCTTTTGCTTAAAGCCATAGGCATCGGCTTGTAGGTGGTATTCATCTGCTGGCAGATTTACGCGGAAGCTTCCATCTGTTGGATCACTCGTCAAGAGCCTTCCATTTTCAACAATCTGAATGTGGGCGCTAACTGGGACGAGAACTTGTTTTTCATCCGTGCCTTGCATCGTTGCAGCCCCAAATATCGGTTCTAATACAGTCGTTGAAGCTGAGGGTTGATAGACTTCCCCCGATGGCTTAGCTTCTATGGCTACATCATCCAGGTACCATCCTAAATTTGTTTTGTCACTGTCAGAATGAAAACGGTAAGCTACATATACCGTTTTTCCTGAAAAGGAAGACAAATCGATAGAAATAGATTCCCATTTTGTGAATAAATGCCCTTCGTTTGTTTTTGCAACATGCCAGTTCTTCATGTCTTCAGAAACGAGCACTTGCCCGTAATCATTCGCCCCTATTAAAAACGGGAATCCAAAGGTTTGTTTAAAGTTAAGGAACACCGATTTTCCTTTCTCGACTTGGATCGGAGGCATCGTTAACATGGATTCCTCGTTATTGTTATAACTCCAGTTATGTTCGAGGTTATCTCTCCAATCAGGGATTGAGGTCGCGTACGCATTGGTCCCTGAAGCCGCCTTCACGACATGTGTCGGCATGACCTTTCCCCAATTCCACGAGCTATTTCTACCTGTACTGGACCACCCGACAGGTATTGTTTCAAAGTCTGTTGCATACCCGACTGAAATTCCTTTCTTAAGAGGCAGGCGAACAGGGGCGGTTTTTGTACTGTTACCAGCATAGTCCGTAATTTTCCAGTAATACGTCATTTCTTCCCCTTTTATTTTTTCCATGGGAAGTTCACTAGCATAAGAACCACTATTAAAGTTGCCTTTATAGAGTGTGCCAGTTGTTGTTTGCTCTTGTTCTCTTCCAACTTGATAGTGAAGTTCTACTGTGGAAACGGCAAAATCATCAGACGCTTGTACAGAAAGTTTTAAAGGAGCATTCGCATAAGCATAAGGAAAAGGCTCATGTTTGGCTTCTGGTTTCTTTTTATCGACAGCTTTATAACCTACTTTACCTGCAAGATTTCCAACCCCGTTAGAAGCGCTCTTAACCATACCTGTTAGATCAAGCAGCCCTCTCCCATAGGCATCATTCGGAGAAGATGGATAGTCTGAATCGGATAACGGAGTCAATTCGGCATACAACGTTTCTTTCAGCTTTTCTATCGACATGTTGGGCTGTATTTGCTTTAAAATGGCTATGGCACCTGACACATGCGGTGTTGCCATAGAAGTTCCAGCTGACAACCCGTATCCGTTATTTGGGAGAGTCGAAAGAATCGCTTCCCCGGGTGCGACTAAATCTGGCTTTATCTCATTGCCGCCATATGGAGAAGGCCCCCTTAAGGAAAAAGATGAGATTCGGTTTGCAGAATCTGTTGAGCCTACTGCTATGGTTTCCGGGTAATTTGCTGGATTGACGATTGAACCTGGTCCGACTGGTGTCGTCATACCGTCGTGGTTTCCTGCGGCAAAAACGGGTGTAATATCGGCTGCCACCCATGCCTTCACAACCGATCTGAACCATTCATTCATGGTTGAACTGCTGCCCCATGAATTATTTATAATGTCCGGTGCCATCTCTGGATGAGGAGTTCCATTTTCATCCCATGGGGCGAGCAGCCATTCACCTGCTTTGATCAAGTCTGTATCCATTGCTCCATTTTCTGATAATGCTCTTACTGCAATCCAGCGTGCCCCTGGAGCCACTCCGGTACGCATGCCTGTTTCTGGATCATATCCGACCATAGTCCCTGTCACATGTGTACCGTGTCCAAATGTATCTGTTGGAGCAGGACTATCTCCCACTAAGTCCAACCAATTGTAAGTGTGTGTCAAGGTGCCATCCGCATTGAGTCCTCGGTATTGGTTCTTCAGCGACGGATGATTGACGTCCACCCCTGTATCAAACGTGGCAATTACAACACCTGATCCATCCAACCCTTTTTCCCATGCTTTTTTTGCCTGAATTTTTTCCAGGTTCCAAGGGAGCTCATTTGTTAATTTTTGAACTTCAGACGTCTTCGGTTTCGGCAAAACATGCCTTTCATTTAGGTAAATATGGTTTACCTCCGGAAAAGCTGCTATATCCTGCACAACCTCTTTCGTGGATGTAAAGGAAACACCATTAACGATATAGTAAGATTGATCGTCCTTCAGTTTGCCTTCCGCTTTCTTTTGCAGGATAAAATTTTTAATATGATACTGTGATTGCTCAGCATTCGTTTGTAGTCCTGACAGTACAGCTGAACGGACTCGGAGCTTCTCTTGAAAGCTGGCAGCCTTCATTTTCTTAGCCTCTTCCCGAGCTTGATTAGCAATTTGTCCAACATCCGCTTGGTTTTTTAACTCTACAATTACATTCGTGTACTCGTTTTTTTCAAAGGCCTGTATTACCTCCGGATCCACCTTTCCTTCCATTGGGTTCGGATATGATACTTCGTTTTGAACTGCACCGCCTTTTACAGGGAAGATTGTTACTAGTAAAAGAAAAATCATCAAATAAGCTACTAAACTTTGTATTCTTCTTTTTAACCCTTTCCTTTGTCTTAAAGAAAAATGCAACCTACTTATACTATTTCTCAAATGATTGAAACTCCTCTCCACTTTTTATTTGTATAACCGATAACCTCTAAATTGCAGGGTTATCATACTGCTCAACTAAACCTCCTTTATATTCGATAAAGACTTCATAATAGTATAAGTATTCTGAAATATTAACAATACAAGATTTTAGATTGAAATGATTAACTAATTAGATGATAAAACTGGCTATATAAACATTGTAATTACACATAAATAAGTGACTGGTATTTACTTTGTATTCATTAAGACTTTACTGGCAGTTTCTTTATAATAGGAACGATTAAATTTCATAGAATAAATTAAAACATAGATAACAATAAGTGCAGCGAATAAATTTAGCAGTATTAAAGAAAGGTTCAAATTAAAAAATTGAGTCAAAACTCCGACCCCAACAACCGGGACTATAAAACCAGAGTAGGCACATAAATAAAAGGCAGAGATCACTCGCGGACGCTCATTTGGTTTTGGTAATTCACTAGCCAATCTTAAGGTAACTTGAAACGTCCAACCGGCGCCAATTGCTTGAATGAATATGCCGGCCCAGAGCAAAATTAAATTCGCTGTCTGTCCAGAAAAAACAATCACCCATGACCCAATGGCAAGGAATAGAATCCCTGCACGCATCCGGATAACGGGATTGTGCGGCCTAGGGAAGAACTGCACCAGGGCTCCCCCACCTAATAGCGCCAATATTAACAATCCTGAAATGGAGAGATTGTCTGTGTGAATAACGTTCTTGGTGAAAGAAGGAATAAGAGAAAACACAATTCCTCCTAGCGTAAAAACCGTAAAGATTGGAAGTCCGATAAAAGACCAAAAATGTGCCCGAATATCGTCGGGAACACCGAGCGAAATCTTTGTATTAACCCGTTTTTGCACTTGGGAATCCTCTTCCTTCGGTAACAATTCAAGAAATACCAATGAACTCAATAACATGACAAGCAGGAACCAATACGGCAAATGAAGCTGCTGAAAGTGTACATATTGAACAATTAAACCTGAAATTGCTGGACCGAGACCAAAACCAATATTTATTGTTACTCCTGACAACTTTATGGCTTTACTCACTTTATCCTGAGAGGTTTGTTTTAATAAGAAAATGCTGGCAGTTCCTGTAAAAGCACCATATGCGATGCCTTCTAAAATCCTTGCCAAATAGAGCATCCAGACATCAGAACTCACAAGAAAAATCAACGTCGATACTATTGAAATCCATATACTGAAACGAATGACTCTTTTTAATCCCCATTCACTCCCTTTGGCGCCTACAATTAGCAAAGTAGGCAGCAGGAAAACAGCATAGATAGCAAATAGGATGGTGATTTGTAGACTATTTAGCTGGTAATACTCACTATATAAAGGAAATAATGATGAAATAAACGTTGCACAGCATGACATTACAAGAATAACCCACAGCATTCTTTTCATTACGTTTCCTACTTTCGTAATTTAATATGATTCTTTACAACAAAACAAATTTAGCACATTCAAGACCGTTCGGTCAAGAATTATCTTGAACGTTCATTCTTAAATATATTTAGACCACCATTTATGACCTCAAAAGCAAAAAAAATAAGAGCTGAAAAACAGCTCTTTGGTTAACCATCCAATATATTACTGAAATATCGATCACCTCTTGACCGCTAAATTCATGTTGATTTTCCTGTATTAATTAGATTTACTTTTACCCTTACGTCAAAATTTAAGGTTGGATAGATGTTGTCCCATTTCATCTCGCTCCAGCTTTCATAGGGTACACGATTACGTACCAACGTGCCTATTCCGATAGGATCTGTCTTATATTTTTGCAGCTTGTTTAACAGCTTTTTAGAATGGGTTTTTATATAATTTTCAACCTGTTTTTCCAATTGTTTTTGATACTTCTCTTTACTCAAATCGATTTTACCTGTGTATTCAAGGACGCTTCCTTTAAAATCTATTAATACTTCGACCGTCATATTCTTTCTATTTCTAGTGTCCACTTTTTTATCATTATCAGAGTTAATACTTCTTAAGAAAAGATTCTCATTTTTACCTGACTTTTCATCATGAATACTAATCATTAAATTGCCATTATTAATATCTCCACTTAGAAAATTAAGCATCTGTGTTTCACTTATAGTTAGACGTGTAACATATTGATCTCCTTTAAAAGAACCCAATCCTTTTAATTCAACGTTCTTGCCTTTATATGATAAAACGGGTAAAACTGGATCAATACCATCGTCGTAATAATCTCTTAAAAAATGATATTTATCAGTATTCAAAACTTTATTTTGATTGCCTAATTTCTCCATGAACGTAAAAAGGTATTCAGCATTATCTTCAATTGCGGGTATCTTTTTTTTAAGTAGATCTTCTCCTTTTCCCTCCACGATAGCAAATTTAACTCGAGCTCCGAGTTCTGGATCCCTTGTTAACGTCTCAACAACATTCATAAGTCCTTTTTTTGAGAGTTCCTCCCCGAAGAGAATCGTATTCTGCCCGCTAACTAGCTTTAAATTTGTTAAATTTTGAAGTTTGATAAAGGTTTCATGCGTTGATTTTCCATTAGCAGATAGAGTATGGCTATCAAACGTTCCTTTTTTAGAAACAGTGGGAAATAGGACAGTAGTTTTTAGTGGATTTTCTTTACTTTCCGAAATATCGAAAGCTACAGATTGAATAATACCTAAATCTTCAATAATATTACTTGTTCCACACCCTGTTAAAAACAAACAACATATTGCGATCCATACAGTAATATTATTTTGCATGATCAATCTCCCTTTTAAAACTTTGAATAAAAAGGATACATAGTACAAAGATGGGTAAAGCCCAAGCTATACCAATTGCACAAGTACTCAGCCTTTCCACCCACTTTTCGACATCCACTATGGAATCTGGGAGCAATGCAAGGATACAACCACAACCTAGTATTAAGAAAATCCAAAAATTAGGCTTAATACTTTTATTAATATTTCCAAGTATTTGCTGAGCTCCCCAGTAGTAAATTACAATGGTTGATAATACCTTGAAAGCAAAAACGGAAAAGCAGAGATTTTCGGCTCGTGTAAGGAAAGAAACTTCTGTGTATTCAAACAATGTCATCACTGGGTATTTATCATGTAATATCTGGTCGAAGCTAAAAAAGCCAAAGCTTAAAAAGAGGATACTTAAATAGATAATCATGGATATAAAATTTCCAATAAAAAGAGCCTTTGTCCACTTTTTTTCTACCATAGGAAAAAAAAGAATGGATACTTCAATACCCAAAAAAGCTGAATAAACATGAAGTGCCCCCTTGAAGTAATCCGTTTCTCCTTTAAAAAAGAATGTAGTAAAACGCGAAAATTCAAATTCTGGAAATAGATAAAAAACTAAAAAAATCATCAGCTCCACGAAGAAGAATAGGACCACACTAGCTTTAGCGAACTGGTAGATTCCACCTCTTAATAATTGAAAACTAGCAAGAGTAAATAAAATGATAAAAAGTATGTAAGGTAAAGCTGGAAAAAACATCAACTTATATATGAAGATATATTCACTCGTAATCATGCTTGCTATTCCAATCCAAATACCAATGATAAACAAATAGATGGGCACCATTACCCATTTGGGAATAGATGCCTCAATGATTTCAAAAATTGACCTGCCTTTCCCCAGCTTATAAATGATAGCAATCATCATAATATTAATATTTACAAGTACGAAAATGAAAATGATACTTAACCAGCCATTTTTTCCGAAATATTCGGCAGTTAGTCGAGGTAAACTGTATAAGACTAGACCATTTTGCATCATCATGATTAGTATAGACAGCTGAAATGGATGGAGTCGTTCCTTCATAATTATCACCTTTAATTCCTCTCTTTTTCACCATCGGTTTGCATCAAAGAATGAACTGGTTGTCCATTCTTTATTTTAGAAAAAGGCCCTCTCACAATACTATCCATCCAATCTTTGAAAAAGGTAGGAGAAATCGGCATAAAATAAGGTGAAGATAAATTTGTTAACCCTGTTAAGTGGATGATTAACATTCCAAAAACAAAAAAAATCCCAATATTTCCTAAAAAACCTGCCACTAAAATAAATAGGAACCGAACGATTCTAATGGAAGCACACATAATATAACTTGGGACTATGAATGAAGCGATGGCCGATACAGCTACAACTATTATTAAGATATTACTTGTAATTCCAGCTTCAACAGCTGCTTGGCCAATCACAATACCTCCAACAATTCCAATTGTTTGACCAATTTTGGTAGGCAATCTCGCACCTGCCTCCCTAAGCAGTTCAATTACTATTTCTAAAAATATAGCTTCAACAATAGGCGGAAAAGGTACTCTACTCCTAGACTGCATGATGCTTTGAAGCAGGGATTGTGGAATCATTTCGAAATGATATGTACATATAGAGACATAAAAGGCTGTAAGTATTAATGTAATAAATAATGCCATGTATCGGAGAATCCTAATCCCTGTTCCGATAATCCAACGCTGATTATAGTCATCAGATGACTCGAAAAAATCAAAGAAAGTAGAAGGAGTGCAAAAAATGTTTGGACTTTCATCGACAAGTCCAATTACCTTTCCAGAATATAGTTTTGCCACAGCTATATCTGGTCTTTCAGTGGTATAAAATTGTGGGAATGGTGAATGTTGATGATCATCAATCATTTGAATCAAAACATTGGAGTCTGATAGAGAATCTACTTTAACGGATTGAATCCTTTCTTTTAGTTGATTCACGATATCCATTTTTGCAATTCCCTCGATATAGATTAGAAGAACTTTAGTTTTTGAAATTTCGCCAACAGATAACTTAATCATTTTTAAGCGAGGACTTCTTACTCTTCTCCTAATCAAAGAAACGTTTGTTTTTAATGTCTCATTAAAGGAATCATGAGGCCCATTTATGACAGTTTCAGTTTCTGAATGTGAAATGGATCGTTTCTCGAATCCAGCTGCATTTATTAAATAGGTATGCTCCCCAGCGAACATTGAAACATTACCATCTAATATGCCACTTATTACTTTTTCTTGATTGTTTTCCCGTTTAAACAACGATTGCTGAAACGCTTCTTCAACATTATGGAATGATATTTCTCTTAATGGCGAAAGGATTTCCCACTCTAATATTTTGGAATCAACTAATGAGTCTAAATATATGATGTGAATTTCATCCTGATTAAATGAGCGATGTACAAGGTCAAAACTATTTCCTAATTCTGTGAGTGTCTTTTCAAAAGATGCTTCTGAAAGTTGTTTTTCAGAAGCATCTTTTATATTTGAATGATGCGTATCCTGTATAACAGAATCTGCTTCTTTTTTTATGATCATTTCTTTGACTATTGTTTGAAATCGACCCATTCATGTTCCATCCTTTTAACCAGTTTCATTTCTATTGTTTACCATTAATGTTACTTGTATGTATTTAGACATGCTTTTCAAATTACAACAAAGCAAAAAGAAAGAGCGCCTATATTATCTATTAATAGGCACTCCTTTTTGTATATAAAATTATTTTTTCCCTATAAGTTAATCCATTTCTCGAGCACATTGACTATCAAGAAACCGTCACAAGAAATCGTAACGGTTTTTGACAGTCTATATATCGTTTCCTTAGGCACGTTCGGTATGGATGGACCTGCCTTCATAGAACATGCGATCTGGAATTACTTCTTTTTCTTTGGCAGTAACGTAAGCAGCGGGTAATTTATAGATAAATGTTTTACTGCCTAAGGGGGAAACATATCGTTCCAAATGACTTTTTCCCAGCGGCCGATCATAATATCCTGGTACATATTTGTTCAGCATGGCCTGCATAGCTTCTGTTGCCTCATTGATATTGGTTACACTAAGCAAGGATCCTTCGATGATTACACTCATATAAGCTGTATCTGTTAGGGCCGGTATCGGGCTGGTAATGGTTCCATAGCTTGCGCTTACGGTAAAACAGGCCAGAGGGTTACTCTCAATGTAATCTCCTTTTCTTCCTGATCCTGATCCATGAAAATAGATAGCGTCATTCAGCCAAACAAAATTGAGTGGAACGACATAGGGAACATCTTCTGAAGATAATCCGAGAAATCCAATTTGGGCATTTTCTAGAAAGTGCTGAATTTTGTGAGTGTCAGTACATTCGCGTATCTGATTGCGAATTGGAAACATCGTAGTCATCTCCTTTTCCCTTGTTTTGTGGTAATCATATTGAGTAAGTATGGACTATTTTTTATATTAAAAATGCAGCCCAAACCTTTTTAAGGGCTGCATTTGTACTTATTCATATAATGCAGCGTTATAAAAGATAAATAATTGCTTCACTCTTATTTAGATACTAACTTTCAAAACCCTCGGTTTTCTATCGCAGCGACTTGAATGCCGTGCGAAGTTCTGAAGTAATATGTTCAGGCTGCTCCCAAGCTGCGAAGTGTCCTCCCTTAGGAAGATTGTTGAAATGGATAAGATTCGGGTACGCTTTTTCTGTCCAGCTCTTCGGTGCTACATACATTTCATCAGGGAAAACGCTGACGGCGACTGGGAGCTTGACTCCTTTGACTGCGAAGAAGGAGATTCCAGCAACGGTGTTCTCCCAGTAGAGACGAGCCGCAGAAATTGCTGTGCGCGTAAACCAGAAGAGCGTAATATTGTCGAGAACATCATCGCGCGTCAGGCCTTCTTTGACTCCGGCAAAGGATCTCGCGATTAAGGCATGGCTTTTCCAGTCGTGGTCAATCATAAAGGCTGCTAAACCGACAGGTGAATCCACCAGCCCTGTTAGAGTTTGCGGACGTGTTCCCATTTGAAAGGCGTAGGCGAATTTATTCTCGCGAACTTGTTCGCACGCTTTTTTCTCTTCGTCCGTGAGATCAGAAGGCAGCGGGTTGCCGGACCAAATCGCAGCATCAACCTCAGGCGGAATCACTTCAGGCATGTTGGTGTGTATGCCGATCAATCCTTTTGGCTCCTGAACGCCCATGAAGTTAACAACGATTGAACCCCAGTCACCGCCCTGTGCCACATACTTCGTATATCCAAGGCGAGTCATCAGCTCTCCATAAGCACGTGCGATGCGCTTAGGATTCCAGCCAGTCTCCGTCGGCTTTTCCGAAAACCCGTAACCAGGCATCGATGGAATAACCACATGAAAAGCGTCAGAAGTGCTTCCGCCATGAGCAGTTGGGTTCGTAAGTGGCTCAATAAGCTTCAATTGTTCGATGATTGAACCCGGCCAGCCGTGTGCAATGAGGATTGGCATCGCATTTTCATGCTTCGAGCGAACATGGATGAAATGGATGTCCAGACCGTCAATCTTTGTAAGGAACTGAGGGAAGGAGTTAATTCTAGACTCGACCTTGCGCCAGTCGTATTCATTTGCCCAGTAACGAGCGAGCTCTTGAATCGTTTCAAGCTTTGTACCTTGCGATTGATCCGAGACCGTTTCCTTCTCAGGCCATCTTGTTGCGTTAATGCGTCTTTTCAGTTCAATAATTTCTTCTTCCGTTACATTCACATGAAACGGACGGATTGCGTTCTTTTCTGCAGGGTGTTTAATACTTTGTTGTTTTGTACTTGTTTTCATATCTTTATCTCCCTTTGACTAGTATTTGATTTCTAAGATGCGGGGTTACGGGTTCCGAGTAACGAGTAATTGATATTTCAAGTAATCGGCTTGTCCAAGTTATCTTCTTTAGTCCTCCTTTCTGAGACAAATTTAACACATTCAAGAACGTTCGGTCAAGAATTATTTTGAACGTTCGTTCTTTAATGTTCATAACCAGATTGACTTAAAATCGTAAAAAAAATCGCAAGGCATGTCTGCCTCACGATTTTTTTATATCTATATTACTAGCTACATGGAATTCAATTATTGATTTCGTTTTTGCTTTCCATAGGGGATTTTTATTGTTCAATATTATTCCACACGGTCTAATACCGACAAATTTATTTCAACAATTTGATTTAATTTTTCCTTGTCGCATATCGTTTTCACCATAACGCGAAGTCCTATTAATGCGTTAAGCAAATAAGACGACAATCCTTCTGCATTAAGTGTCTTAGAAAATTCCCCTGATTGTTGGCCTTGAACAATAAGATCGTGTATTAACTTTTCAGTATGGGACCATCTCAAATGAACCATCTCTATGGCCTCAGCATCATGTTTTGCCAACTCAACAGCAGTATTCACTATGAAGCACCCATAAGGTAATTCTTCTTTTTGATGAATAGTTGTTTCAAACAACACTGTGATTGCCTCCTTGGCTGAACGTGTATCAGCCATACGTTGCATTACCGATTGATCCAACATTTCAATATAGCGTTTCAATGCTTTGAGATACAAGGAGTGTTTATCGCCAAATGTATCATACATGCTCCCCTTATGAATCCCCATATGTGAGACCAATTCCTGCATGGATGTCTTCTCATAACCTTGTTCCCAGAATAACTCCATTGCTTTAAGCAAAGCAGCGTCTTCATCGAATTCCTTTTTCCGTGCCATCCCAATTCTACCTCCTATATTATGGTACCAGTTAACTGACACCCCCCAAATGTATATAAGGAGCTTTAAATCCCCTATGCCTGCATAGGCGAATAATCTTAAATACTTATTTAATTATTTTGATGTTTTTGTTATTATTTTACATCCGGTTGATATAAACATAATAACATAAACAAATTATTTAGTATTAGTCAACTATCACCCTGCCTCTGCTTGACCATTTTTCCTTTTTCAAATCGATAATTTATCATAAAAACACAAAAAGGCCGGGCAAGCGATTACCCGCTAGTCCGGCCTTATTACCTGCATAACTTCCGGTTGCCTCGATAAGAACCGTCCCAAAGGCACGCGAGTCACATTAAGCTGCTAATGCTTGGCGTTCCTTTTTTGTAAGAAGATACATTAGTAGTTTTTTACATTGCGGTAAGGAATGGCCAACGATTGGACCTAATAAAAAGGCAATAATCACTGTTCCAATCCCAACTGGGCCGCCTAATGCCCAGCCTATAATAAGTACGAGAATTTCCATTCCGTTACGAACCCATTGTATACTCCATCGTGTTTTGTCTACAATTAGAAGCATAATACTATCTCGTGGTCCAGAACCCAAATCTGCCGAAACATAGAGGCCAACTCCATACCCCATTAGAATAACTCCTAAGATAAAGAATAATAGAGATCCTATTAAACTATCGATACTCGGCAATAACCACAAAAAGAAGTCCATAAATAGACCAATTAATAACATATTTAAAAAAGCGCCGATTTTAGGTAACTTTTTCGTTACAATGGAGGCAACAGTCAGCAATAGAAATCCCATAATGATCGACCATGTGCCAATCGTCAGCCCCAGCTGCAGAAATAGTCCATAATGAAGCACATCCCAAGGACCTATTCCTAATAACTCTCCTTCAATTGTTAAAGCAGCACCAAATGCTAGAATAATAAGACCAAAAACAAAAAACGACCAGCGAAGAATCCATTCTCTTCTCATAATTTCCCCTCGAATCTAGAAACTTTTCACCCTGACAACTATACCATATCCATTATTATGGCAACATAATAATTAAATGGAAATTAAGGAACGAGGGAGTCTCATGTTCCTAGATTCTTAGTATCCTTTGATACAGATGAATAGTATGAAGCCAACTATCCTAAACTGACCTTCAAACGGGCCTACTGAATTTAACATAAGAATAATAACTGAAACTATAAAGAATAAAATAAAAAACCCTTTGTTTCTAGATTGGGTTGTATTTGGATTTCTCCAGATGGTTTAAAGCCTTAGTTTTCTAGAGAAGATTACTATATGAATGTTGTCAGTATTTTTTCGAGGATAAGAATGATTAAAATTAAATCAGCATAATGATAAAAAAAGCTGATTGGAGTTGATTGCTTGAGCAATTTTATTCCAGAAAAACTATCTGTAGAATATCTGGACGGTGTTACCGATACAGCGCCTGTCATTCCAAGATATTACACTCTTACTCACTCTGATCTAAATGGACAATTATTTTTAAGTATTGGATTCCATTATGCATGGGATAAAATCAACCCTAAAAGAGATGAGGTATTAGGGGAATGGAAAATATACGGGGATTCTCTTTACTATAATGTCCATTTATATATTGACCAAGGAGAATATAACCAAGATGCAGCAGCAAAACGCATTGAAGTCTTTAAACGTGAATTACCTCTGGCATTAAAAGCTATTCACTATGGTGATAGGTTTCTGTTCAACGCTTATCCTCATTTGAATCATGCATCAATCATCGTTAACTTTAACTCCGCCTATCCACAATTTGCTGGACAGGAGAATTGGGGAACCTTCCAAAGTATTTCAAATTAAACATAGCAATGACTTGTCGATTTATAAAAGTGAAGCACGGGAGCCATTCCCGTGCTTCATTTCATTAAAAACCAACGCTCATTGTGTCTGGATGTGATCCTGCACGACTGTCTTCATTGAGTCCATCGATTTTTTCCATATCTTCTGAGGATAATTCAAAGTCAAAAACATTTGCGTTATCTATAATTCGTTGTTCCTTAACAGACTTTGGAATCGTAATGACACCATGTTGAAGATCCCAGCGCAAGATAACTTGTGCGACTGACTTATTATATTTTTGAGCGATATCAAGAAGAACAGGATGATTTAGAAGTTGTCCTTGTTTCAACGGCGACCACGCTTCAAGTTGAATTCCTTGTGCTTTACAATACGCTAGAAGCTCTTTTTGTGTTAAATGTGGATGGAACTCTACCTGATTGACCATCGGTTTAATTTCTGCAGAGGCGATTAGATCCTCTAAATGATGAACCTGGAAGTTGCAGACGCCAATAGCACGCACACGCCCCTGTTTATAAAGCTCTTCAAAAGCTTTCCAAGTCTCTTTGTATTTATCTTTACCAGGCCAGTGAATTAAATAAAGATCCAGGTAATCAAGATCAAGCTTGTTAAGGCTTGTTTCGAAGGCTTGTAATGTGGATTCATATCCTTGATCAGAATTCCAAAGCTTGGTTGTAATAAACAAGTCATCACGAGGAACACCAGATTCCCGAATCGCTTGTCCAACACCTTCTTCATTATTATAAAATGATGCGGTGTCGATACTAATGTATCCATTTCTTATTGCTGCCTTAACAGACTGTATAACCTCATCCCCATCAGTTACTTTAAAAACACCTAAACCCATCCATGGCATTTCCACGCCATTATGTAATGTAACAGTATCTTTTAATTTCGTTGGTATCATAGTAGTTCCCTCCTCGTTATTTATTCTAAACTTTTCTAAAGTATAGACCATGAGAACGTCCCCACGGACTCAATGGACTAAGCCTCTCTAGCAGCCTGCACCTTAGCAACGTACTGCTTCGCATATTCAGTAATCTTCTTGTATTCTCCTGTTTTGGCTGGAGCTACTAGGTTGCCTCCTACTCCAACTGCGACGCATCCGTTTTTGATCCATTGTTCTACGTTGTTTAAATCAACTCCGCCAGTTGGCATAATATTTACTTGTGGAAGTGGCGCTTTAACGGACTTCACAAAGTCAGGCCCAAATGCATTTCCAGGGAACAATTTAACGATATCCACTCCCGCTTCTAATGCTTGTTTCATTTCTGTGATCGTCATGCAGCCTGGCATATATGGCACTGAATAGAGGTTACATAGCTTTGCAGTTTCCGCATCAAATGTAGGACTAACAACGAACTCTGCTCCTGCTAGAATAGCAATTCTGGCGGTTACAGCATCAAGAACTGTTCCTGCCCCAATCACAACATTACTATCATCCTTATACAAAGAAGCTAATTCTTTAATGACTTCATCGGCTCCCTGTACAGTAAACGTTACCTCAATTCCTTGAATACCGCCTTCTACACAAGCTTCGGAAATCTTCACTGCCTCTTCTTTTGAATCTGCCCTTACAACAGCGACAACTCCACATTCTGTTAATTTCGATAATGTACTTAATTTTTTCATCATGTCCATCCTTTCTGCTAATCCATTCTTAGAAAATAATTAGATTTGTTTAGTTATTGATTTTACAAATAGCCTCTATTTAACGTATCATATAGTAGAATAGCGTTCCACCATAAAGAACATATAAGATGAATTTCATTTAATTATTCCAATAAAAGGAGGTAGAATGCAATGTCTAATGTTCAATCCATAGAGCGTGCCCTAACCATATTAAACAAGCTTTCTGAATACCCGGATGGCATTCAAATTGCGCGTCTGACAGAGCAGGTTGGTCTAACAAAAAGTACCCTTCATCGTCTGTTATCTACCTTAGTAAGCATGAATTATGTTGTGAAAGATGAGGAAACAGACAAATATAAACTTGGATTACAGGTCCTCTTTCTTTCTAGAAATCTATTAAATAACTCGAGTATTGTGACGATTGCAAAACCTTATCTCGAGAAACTATCGCAAGAAGTAAATGAAACTGTTCACTTATGCATAGAAGATCACGGAGAAGTGATTTATATCGATAAAATTGAAAGCAATCAAACCATCAGAATGTACTCCCGTATTGGAAGCAGAGCTCCCATGTATTGTACAGGTGTAGGAAAAGTATTACTCTCAGGCGCTTCTCCAGAACATCTTGATCAGGTGATATCAAAAACTGAGTTTATCCCAAAGACTCCGTACACGATCACCTCAAAAGAAGACTTTTTAAAAGAAATTGAAAGTGTTAAGAAACAAGGATATGCATTAGATAATTCCGAGAATGAAGAGGTTTTAAGGTGTATTGCTGCACCCATCTATGATCATAAAGGAAAAATCATTGCAAGCTTTAGTATTTCCGGACCAAGTAATCGTGTAACCATGGAACTGATTAACCAAACATTAATTGACAAAATGAAACAGTATAGTTTAGCAATCTCAAGGAACCTCGGATACTCTGGTTCTTAATAATAAGTGGTATTCTCGTTCCTTGGCGAGAATACCTTTTTTTGGCTGTTGTTTTTCTCCCAGAAATTCTTATGAAGGACTAATCTCATTGGGAACTCTCTTGATTTGTCTTTCATAACCTACAATACTGTTGTACTAGTAATCTGCAAAGAAATTTAAATTTTTATAAAAGAACGCTAAAAGCAAAAGCAAAGAAAACATTAATAATAGTTTTCTTTACTTTTGCATTTTGCCTAACCCTCTACTTTCGAGCCTATCATATAACCTTCTAAACTCTCTCTATCAGGTAATCCGTCATTATCACCAGGTGACATAACTGCAAGAGCACCAATGGCTGCTCCGCGTTTAACTGCTTCCTGGATAGGAAGACCTTCCAATATGGCACTGACCACACCAACAGCAAAACCATCACCGGCGCCTACCGTGTCGACTACTTTCTCTACGGGAAAACCTTCCGTATAAAATTGCTCTCCTTCAGAGCTAGTAAAGGCACCTTTTGCCCCAAGCTTGATAACAACGGTTTTAACACCTGCAGCATGATAGTGAGCCGCAATCTCATGAACATTTTCGCTGCCTGTTAATAGCTTTCCTTCTTCAATACCAGGAAGAACAATGTCTGCACGACAGGCTAGGTCATTTATAACTTGAGCCATTTCTTGTTTGTCTGGCCAAAGACCGGGACGCAGGTTAGGATCATACGAAATTTGGACTCCCCTTGCACGTGCCTCTTTCATCAATTCGTAGATCATCTCCCGGCATCCTGCGGACAATGCTGGCGGGATGCCTGTCAAATGAATATGGTCAAAGCCATCCCAGTTTAGATTTTTGATTGTTTCAAGATTCATATGTGAAGCTGCGGAGTTCTTGCGCGCGGAGAACACTTCCGGATCACCGCTTGAAACCTTTTGCTTCCACTGCATTCCCGTCAAATACCTAGGATCATAAGTTACATAACTCGTATCAATGGCGTTACTTTGAAGAAACTTTTCAATGTTTCTCCCGAATGGGTCGCTTCCCAATTTGGTAATATATGTAACACTATGCCCTAACCGGGACATCCCGATAGAGAAGTTAACCTCTGCACCTGCAACAAATCGATCAAAACGATCAACATTTTCCAATGAACCTTCTTGCTCTGCAACAAAAAGAGCCATTGGTTCCCCCACAGTAATAATTCGACTCATAGTATTTCCCTCCAATAACTTCATTGTCAAGGTTATCAGCCCCTGTGGATCACACGATCATTTGCAGTTTCTATTGCTTCTGTTGTAAATGTCTTTGTATGATCTGGGTGTGTCGAATACCTGATTTCCAAAGTGTATATCTCCTTTTGTGTCGCAAGCAATTCGTTCCACATTACGGAACTGTGTTTCATAATATAATTATAGCGCTTTCTTCTCAAAAAAACCATTTATAATCTGAAAATATAATGAACCTTTTTTCACATAAAAAGCGTTTGTTTCCAGGAGGCCAGGTGGACGGTTTTTTCGTGGACTCTTCAACTACTCGACATAAACACTTCATAAAATACCAGCAGAACCGTCCCCATGGTCAGTTTTCTTTATACTTTTTTTACACTTTTCTTGTCTGATTCTTTATATCTGCTGCTTATACTAAGTTCATTAGCAACGAAGGGATGATTAGCAATGTCTGAAACCATTCTTAAAGCAACGAATATATCAAAACGATATAGCAAGCATAAAGCACTTGATAAAGTGTCCATTGAGATTAAGCGTGGGATGATTTACGGCTTAATCGGGGAAAATGGCGCAGGTAAATCAACATTCATGCGTGTCATCATGGGCCTTATTACGATTGATGAAGGAGACATCGAACTTTTTGGGGAAACGGGCATGAAAGGATTGCAGCATGCACGAAGAAAAATGGGGCAATCCATTGAAACGCCAGCACTTTATCCAGATTTAACAGCTCGTGAGAATCTGAAGGTACAAGCGGCAAACGGCGGGGTAAGCGAACGTGAGATTGATTACTTACTGAACTTGATGAATCTCAAGGATACCGGGAAAAAGAAAGCGAAAAACTTCTCTCTAGGAATGCGCCAGCGCTTAGCCATTGCTTCCACCCTGATTACAAACCCTGAATTTTTAATCCTCGACGAGCCGACTAACGGTCTTGATCCGTCAGGGATTGTGGAAATGCGTGAAATCATCCAACGCTTGGTAACAGAGCGCGGGATCACAGTATTACTATCCAGTCACTTGCTCGATGAGCTTTCACAGGTCGCAACCCATTATGGTATTTTGCATCAAGGAAAACTGATTCGTGAACTTTCAAAAGAAGAGCTGGCACGTGAAAGCAGACAATACATTGAACTAGAAACATCAGAAGTTGAAGAAGCAGTCGTTGTGCTAGACCAAATAGGGATCAGGGATTATGAAGTCATCAGTGGTACAGATATCAACATTTTCGAACGCTTAGATGACGTTGCACAAATCAACAAATCGCTAGTGTTAGCAGGTGTGAACGTTTCGCGAATTGGCACAACTAGACAAAAACTCGAAGAGTATTTCTTACAATTAACAGGAGGAAACAGCCGTGCTTAATCTTTTAACAGCTGAAAAAATTAAATTATTTCGGAGCAAAAAGCTATGGATTGTCCTCGCTATTTTATCCTTACTTCCTATCTATCAAGCGGCAAATAGCAGATTGGCCGTCCATTATGGAACGAAACTCGTTCAAACAGTCGATACCGTTGTCAACGGCGCAAGCGGAATTTTAATGATGGAGAAGAATGGATTAACCATTTTACTGGTGATGAGCGCTTTTATTAGTTTCTTTATTGGGGAAGAATTTCAACATGGAACCATTCGAAATGCGTTGTCTATTGGCCGCAGCCGGACGCATTATTATTTGTCAAAGTTAGTGATTTCCTCCCTCCTCTCTCTCTTTGGTGTTTTAGTCATGACCATCATCGGGATGATCAGCTTCTCCGCTGTGTTTGGATTTGGCCATGTGGCAGGGATTAATTATTACGTTAGCTTTGCTTTTCAATCATTTGGTACTCTGTATGTATTAATTTTGGCGAATGTATCCATTTATGTCATGATTAGCTTTCTAGCGAAAAACAGCGCCATCTCCCTGATTTGGAGTTTCCTTTACACCATTGGCACAGGTTTTGGCGCTGGTGTCTTCCTGCAAACCAAACATTTTCAGCAGGTCACATACTGGTTCACCGAATCATTCTTGTTCTATTTTGACTTTGCCAAGAGTACCGATATTGCAAGATTTCCAGAGATGGTCTTGGTTAGTCTCATTACCATACTGATATCATCCACAATAGGAATTCTTCTGTTTAAAAAAGCAGATATAAAGTAGGTTGATAAATATGGCAGCAATTTTAATCATTGAAGACGATATAGCCATCCATTCCCTCATCAAAGAAGCATTAGAGCTGGATGGGTTTCAAACCTTAAGTGCCTACTCAGGGACAGAAGGGAAACTGCTATTTGAAAAAAATCAGGCAGATTTAATTCTCTTAGATTTGATGCTTCCGGGGATGAATGGAGAAGAATTTCTTCAAGAAATTCGGCAGCACTCGGGTGTGCCCGTGGTGGTAATTTCAGCAAAAAGTGATCAAGGTTCGAAATTGGAGCTTTTAATAAACGGCGCAGATGATTACATCACAAAACCCTTTGATGTAAAAGAACTACTTGCACGGATTCAAATTCAATTACGACATGCCACAAACACCTTCAACACTAATAAAAAAGAAATTCAACACAAGAATATCAACATGAATTTAGACACCCGTGAAGTTACAATCAATGACCGAGGAATTCATCTTACCGGACGTGAGTTCGCCATACTTCAGCTATTTCTGGAAAACCCGCAAAAAGTTTTCAGCCGCGCCAACATTTATGAAAGTGTTTGGAACGAGTCATTTATTGACAGTGATAAAACGATTAACATGCATATCAGTAATTTACGAAATAAGCTAAACACAGGCGATACAAACTATATTAGAACAGTTTGGGGAATAGGCTTCAAATTTGATTAAAGAAAGGAGCGTGAATGGTATGTGGATATGGATAGCAGTCGTTCTTACATTTGCGCTTCTTCTTTATATCTTCTTTTTAAAACGGGAACTGATTAAATTAAAGCAGGCCGTCAAGGAAATTCCTGCTTCATCAAGCTTTGGAAGCAGGCTGTTTGTTCATTTTCGCGAGAAGACATTAATGGAATTAGTCGATGAGTTAAATCAAATGATTGATGCCTTCGAAGAAAAGAACCGCCAGGCGAAACAGATGGAAGAGAACGTGAAGCTGTCTATCGCCGGCCTCTCTCATGATTTGCGGACGCCGCTCACGTCCATCAACGGCTATGTTCAACTTTTACATGCTGCGAAGGAGGCAAGAAAGAGAGCCCATTATCTTAAGATGATTGAACACTCTGTGAAACGTCTGCTGGAAATGACAGATCAGTTTTATGATTTAGCAAGGATGGAAACAAACCAAAAAGAAATGGATTTAACTTCAATTTCTCTGCCTAACTTGGTGGAAGAAATCTTCTTGTCCTTTTATGAGCAATTGGAGGAAAGGAAAATTGAACTCCAATTTCCTGAACAAATAGATGACGGGAAAGTTTTCGCAGACAAACTAATGCTTGAACGCGTTATCCAAAATATCGTTCAAAATATCCTTCGTTATGCCAAAACTAAAGCCGTAGTCAGCTACGGCGAGGAAGGAAACCTATATTATTTAAGCGTAAAAAATGACATTAAACCAGACAGCAAAGTGGCGGTAGAAAAAGTATTCATGCGCTTCTACACAGAAATCACCAGCAGAACAAACACAGAAACAAGCGGACTAGGACTATACCTCTCTAAAAAACTGATAGAAAAAATGAACGGCAAAATAAATGCCGAACTAAACGACCAATGGTTTATCCTAAGAATCTACCTTCCGGGATCATAGGGACGGTTCTCGCGGCACCTTCAAATTCTAGTTTTTTAAAAGAGTGAGGTGCCCAACAATTTCTTTCGCTTCAGACTTTTCCATCGGCGGAAGTGCGATAACGGTCAAAGAACCTGATTTAATCTCAGTTAATCCACTATCATGAATACTGAAAAATCCTCTTTGTTCTAACTTCTCAAGCTCAGCTTGTTTACCTTTCAAAATAATTTTCTTCATTCCTGTCTGTATCCATTCTACAAAGTCATCATGTCTTTCAGAAAAAGCCGATTGTGATGACATTAGGTTTATTGTACTGACCGTAGCAGCATGAGCCACTTGCGCTGCTGTTTTCCCTTTCGACATGGTCAAATCTTTATTAACAATAAAATACTGAACGAGATCTCGTTTATCCATTTCCCCAATCACCCCTACATTAAATATCTGTTCATATTATTCCATTAGTTTACAATAACAAGATGCTAAAAACACCTTCTTTTAATCTAGTTTCAATCCTTTCCCAGAACCTAAACACTTCAAAAAAGTCCATTAGAATGTACTGCCCCCCAAAAGTTAGAGTTTTTATTTTAAGCAGCTAATTGGTGGGTATGAATTCGGTATTGAACCGGACTCATGGTCCCGTGGTTTTAATTGGCACTTCTTATGGGCAGAATAGTTCTATTCTCTTTTGTAGTGCTTCGTATATTTCTATTGGCATTTGCTTGATTTTGATATCTTCTCCTAAGAATAACAGCCAATTGATGATTTCTGTTAATTCATCGGCATTATCTACATAGATAAAGGTTTTTAGAATGGCTGTGGCTTGGTAAGGGTTTGTATAGGATATCGATAATTTAAAAGGGTGGTATTTTTTAAACTGTGCAATTGCTTTCGGACCAAGTTCGAGGGAAAGGTTGATGTCTTCTTCCTGACTACTTAGTTTTTGTAAAATTTTTTTCTTACTCCAGCTTTTGTTCGCTGGGAAGTGTTTGATGCCGGTAAGATGGTCGACGTGATAAATTACCTTCTTTTCTTCCTTTAGGTCAAAGCCTTCAATTAACCATAAGCTTTTTTCACGATAAAGGTGTAAGACATAAATAGGATACGATTTGTCGACCTTCTCTTCCTTAATGGTAATCTCTATACAACGATCCAAAAGAAGGGTTTGGATAAGTTTTTCTAGCAACGGATGCGGGAGATCTGACAAATCCAACAGGTCAGGATTATTCGGATTGGTCCCTTCAAATAGCAAGATTTGATTTAAAAGTACAAGGTCATCTTGCTGGTTATCTGAAATGAGGCCAAGTAACTTTTCAGATAAAGACTGACGACTCGTTAGAAAGGGGAGCTGCAGGTTCCTTGTGGCCATGAAGGCAATAAAAAGTGCTTTGACTTCATTATCGGTAAAGCGGACATGCGGAAGGACAGAATTGTGCATAACAAAATAACCCCCATCCCTGCCAACTTCAGCAACAAGCGGCATCCCCATGGCTTCAATTTCTCTGACATCTCTGATAGCCGTTGAACGAGAGACGTTAAATTCCTGCATGATTTCAGAAATGGTAAAGTGGGAACGGTTGTTGATATACCGCATGATGATATTAATCCGTTCAACTTTTTTCATTTTTAGCCGGGCACCTCCTAAACAGTATCACTTTTTGACATGATTTAAAGTTATTATAAACTCATCAAGTGAAAACACAAATCATTTGATCATAAAAAAAGGAGTGTTTTGAATATGGCAAATTACACATTAGAGGAAAAAGACAGCTTTACCGTTTTAGGTTTTGGGACGGAGCTTAAAAGTGATTACACAGACTATGCTGGGATCACAAAGGAAAAAGGAGACTTTTGGCAGACAGTTAAACAAGATGGAACACTTGACACTTTAAAAGCTGTAGCCACAAACGACTACATTTTTGCCGTGAACGAAGCAGTAAATAACAAGATGATGCATTATGCCGGCGTTATGACAGAGAAATCACTGCCAGATGCAACACGTATGATTCAATTTCCAAAGGGAGAATACATCGTTGTGAAAGGCGAAGCAGGAAATTCTGAACAATTAAGCAATCTGCTTACTGGCATTGCCTTCGGTCAAGTCTTGCCGGAAGTAAAGGATGTTGCCTATGTTGGCGGGCCAAATGCATCGGTTGAGATGGGAAAGCGTGATGGCTTAGTTTTTGGTGAAATGTGGATTCCTGTTGTTAGGAAATAATGAGATATAAGGGGGATCGAAATGTCCTATATCGTTGATTTTAAAAATGTCTCTACAGTTGGTTTAGAGTCGTCGCCTATAGCAGATGCACTAGCTGGTTTACGAGCGAATGAAGCTCGTTACTTTATGAACAAATATAAGCATGAATTTACAGTTGTACCTGCTAGTGAAAGTCAGGAGACCCTTAATTATGTGAACCAAATCTTGAAAAAAGAACGGGATATTGAGTTTGCGGCAAAGCCATTGGAAACTTCCCTTTTTCAAGTAGAAAATATCAAATGGGCATTCGTCTTTTATGAGGATGGTCTGGAGGTCAATGTCCTTTATACAATTGATGGCCCTAAGCCAAAACGGGCTGTTGGTTTTAAGCTTTCCGAGGGTATGGAAGTCCCTAAAGAGTTAGAAGGGAATTTTAAGTTTGCCCGGCAGAAATCTAAACTAGCTGGAACCATTCGGGGCTCGTTTTTTGTAATTAAAGGAGAATATTAACGCAAGCAAAATAATGTTCATATAGGATTCAAATACAAAACAGCACTTCTCTATCAAATTAGAAGTGCTGTTATTTTTTTTCACAATATATGATTATGTTCTTCGTTATGTATCAAAATGAGTTTTAACTACCACAGAAATCTAAATAAGTAGAATTTCATATACTTATTCCTCATATGTATATCTTAATTCTTTATTACAAAAACATGGGGGAATAGTATGAAAGTAGTCAATAAAGTCATTGTCGTAACAGGTGCTGGCGGCGGGATTGGGAGAGAACTCGTTTCCCAGCTTTTAGAAAAAGGCGCAATTGTTGCAGCCATCCTCCACAAATCCGGGTTTGAAGAAATAAAGTCATTAGCAGCTTTCTATGGCGACAAGATTTCAACACACTTTGCTAATTTAGCTAACAGAGATGATGTGGAAAAGCTTCCAGATGAAATCATTTCCCTTCACGGATGCATAGATGGAGTTATTAATAATGCTGGAATTCTTCAACAGTTTTATAGATTGGATGATCTTGATTATGAACAAATTCAAAGGGTCATGGATGTCAACTTTTACGGGACGCTCTATATGTGTAAAACGTTCCTGCCACACCTTTTAAATCGACCAGAAGCTCACATTACAAATGTCTCAAGCATGGGCGGATTTCTTCCAGTGCCGCTTCAATCGATATACTCCGCCTCAAAAGCAGCCGTCAAAATGTTAACAGAAGGCCTTCATCTAGAACTAAGAGATACCAATGTAGGCGTAACGATCGTCTTTCCTGGCGGAGTCGACACTGACATGGTCAAAAATGCTGGAATTGAACTTAAAGGAGCTGACAACCATTCATATAAGATGATCAGCCCTATTGAAGCAGCTGCAGTCATTATTAAAGGTATGGAAGATAACAAATATCGAGTATTAGCCGGAAGCGATGCAAAAATAATGGATTTTTTATATCGTTTAAGTCCGAAAAAAGCAACTGACATCATTGCTAAAAAGATAAAAACACTTTAACACCCCATCACTTATATTTTCTGTCGTTGGAATATTCAATTGTTCAAATTATTTTGAACTTGTTTAGGTAGATAAATATAGAGAATTATGATAATATAAAATAAATTAAAAAGACCATGTGTAACTGGCGAAACGCGGATAACCGCGAGGGAGCACATGGTGTCGCAGCCGTTCGCCTGGGCAGAGGTAAGGGATTATATCCCTTACCTCTTTCTGTTTATTAAAGCCAAATATTAGGAGGAAAATCATGAACACGATCACTTTAGAAAAAGTGAAATCTATCAAAACACTTAATAATATTGCAGAAACTGGATTAAAGGTATTCTCTAAGGGCAATTTTCAGATTGACAACGGCAATGAAGATCCGGATGCCATCCTAGTTCGCAGCTTTAATATGCACTCAGTAGAAATCGGCAATAATTTAAAAGCAATTGCAAGAGCCGGTGCAGGTGTGAATAATATTCCGTTAGAAAAATGTACAGAGCAAGGTATCGTTGTATTTAATACTCCAGGGGCGAATGCCAATGCCGTAAAAGAAATGGTGCTAACTACATTAATATCCTCTTCCCGCAACCTTTTCGACGGTATTGCTTGGGTAAGAGCATTGGATGGTGAAGGCGACCAAATTCCAAAGCTAGTGGAAGCTGGAAAAAAACAGTTTGTAGGAAAAGAAATAAAAGGGAAAACCTTAGGTGTCATTGGTTTAGGCGCAATTGGTGCCCTTGTCGCGAATGATGCACTTGATTTAGATATGGATGTGATCGGGTTTGATCCGTTCATCTCAGTCGATACGGCTTGGAATTTGTCACGCAATGTACAGCGTGCGATCACTATTGAACAGTTGTTCTCAGAATCTGATTATATTACGGTGCACGTGCCGTTTACCGAGAATACTAAAGAAATGTTTAACGAGGCTACATTCAGCATCATGAAACCAGGTGTTCATATTTTAAACTTCTCTCGTGGCGAGCTAGTGAATGAAAAACACATGGCTGCCGCTCTCGAAAGCGGAATTGTTGGAAAATATATTACAGATTTCCCGAATGAAAATGTGCTGAAAATGAAAAATACAATTCCGATTCCGCACCTAGGTGCCTCTTCACAAGAATCAGAGGAAAATTGTGCAATAATGGCGGCCCGTCAAGTGAAGGAATTTTTAGAAACAGGGAACATTAAAAACTCAGTGAATTTCCCAAATACGTACCTGCCTTATACAGGAAAACAGCGAGTATTGGCTTGGCACCACAATGTACCAAACATGGTCGGTCAGATTACTTCCGCTATATCTAGTTATCATTTAAACATTGCGGATATGGTCAACAGAAGCCGAGGGGAATATGCCTATACGATGATTGATATTGATAATGAAGTGAATGGTGATGTTATTCCGTCATTAGAGAAAAAAATCAAACAAATTCCTGGTATGGTAACCGCTCGTATTATTTAAAAATTAAAGAGGAAATAAGTTAAGTTTCCACAAAAAAATGGAGCCAAGTTTCAATACTGGCTCCATTTCTTGTGCCTCTATTTATGGAACGGACCACTATATCATAAATTCTAATAAACTAAACTTCTTAGCATATTAACTTTTTTGATTTTTCCCAAAGACATATACTGCCATCTTTATCATAATATCAGTAATATTGTTCCTGCCGTTATGACGATACCGCCTATTATCGTGTGTTTTGCCGCTTTTTCTTTTAATATCCAAAAGCTCAGTATCATTGTGATGACTACACTGAATTTATCAATAGGCGCAACAATGGAAACCTTTCCCATAGCTAGTGCTGCAAAATAGCATAACCAGGATAGTCCAGTAGCCACTCCAGATAGAATTAAAAAGAGATACCCTTTTTTCGAAATGCTTTTCATTTCTTTATGCGTTCCTTGAAAAAATACAATACCCCACGCAAATAAAAGGATTACGATTGTTCGGAGAAAAGTAGCCACATTGGAATCGACATCTTCCATACCAACTTTTGCTAATATAGAAGTTAAGGCTGCAAATACGGCTGCTAATATGGCATAGACAATATAACGCTGCGATCCTGAAAATCGTTTCTTTTCCTCACTTTTCCCTATTAAAATAAAGGTTCCAATCCCTATAATCGCTCCACCTGCTAAGATCAGAGGTTCTGCTGGCTCTCCTAGGGCAAGAACTGAAAAAATAATCGTGAGCACTACACTTGATTTATCAATTGGTACCACTTTGGAAACATCCCCAATGGCGAGTGCCTTGAAGAAAAATAACCACGAGAAACCTGTCGCAAAACCAGACAACACAATAAACCATAAGGCACTAGTGGAAATCTGAGGAATACTGTCAAGCTGGCCGGTAATGATGACAATGATAAAAGCCATAATTAATACCACGATTGTTCGAATAGCTGTTGCTAAATTAGAATTGACACTTTCGATGCCGACCTTAGCTAAAATCGCGGTAAAAGAAGCAAATAAAGCCGCCAATAATGCTAATATAATACTCATAATGCACCTGCTTTTTTCAATAAGAATTTACTAGGGCATATCCCCCTATCACTTATCATTGTGTACGACTATTGTTCTCAATTCTACTTCTTATTTTTCATGTTTAAAATAACATCCATTGGATGGACATCTGACAATCATTTTAGAACTAGAAAAAGGCCTACTCCCAACAAATTAGTAAGCCTGTAGAGTATTCTAAGATAGATATGAAAGGACCGATACCTCAGAACTAAAATCTCTCGTGTCTATTAAAAACTTTACTGACCATTTTATTGAATCCGTCATTTATCCCCTTCGCAGGTCTTCCATTTTGGATTTGGTCTGTATAAGTGCTCATCTGTTTGACAAAGTCCCGATTAGTTGAGATATATACATTTTGAATAGAAGCGTCTGCATCCCGCACTTGTTGGGCAATCTGATCTTCAATATAGGGGTAAAGTTCACCATGAAAGTCGTCATCCATAACAACGCCGACATAGGCATTACGATTGGCAGCAATGACCTCCGCACGTTTGACTTCATCCAGGTTCTGAACATTCTCTTCTGCTTTCTCCACTACCCTTAACCCTGATGATTTTGTCGTAGTGTTATTTTGATTGTTTGTGTTGGTAATATTAAAATTTGGATTTCCTAAACTGTTTACTATATTTGCAGCACCAGCATTTCGATTACTCATCTCACCGTGCTGATCTGTTTCTCTTCCTTCTTCCTTTATATTACACCCAGCAGCAAGGACAGAAATGAATAAACAGGCTACTATGATTCCAAACTTCTTCATAAAATTCCTCCTAAAATGAGTTCATGCTTACAGTTAGCTTTATCCCCTTTTTTTATGTAGAAATTAGGAAGTATTTTATTAAAGAATAAACAGAAGGCTTTCAAAACACACTAAACCAATGATGAGCTTTGTGTGAGGAGGATTCTCATGGATAGTGTTTTTGATTATGAAGATATTCAATTGATTCCTGCAAAAAGTGTTGTAAATAGCCGTACTGAGTGTGATACCACCGTTACGTTTGGGAACAGAACCTTTAAGCTGCCAGTGGTACCTGCCAATATGCAGACCATTATTGACGAAAGGATTGCTGTCTTCTTAGCAGAACATGACTATTTTTATATCATGCATCGCTTTGAGCCAGAAAAGCGGCTAGGTTTTATAAAAGACATGAAATCGCGCGGGTTATACGCCTCTATCAGTGTTGGAGTCAAAGAAGAGGAATATGAATTTATTAAGCAGGTGGCTGATGAACAGCTTTCCCCTGAATTCATTACGATTGATATTGCGCACGGGCATTCCAATGCTGTGATTAAGATGATTCAGCATATTAAGCAATACTTGCCTCAAAGCTTTGTGATAGCCGGTAATGTTGGAACTCCAGAGGCCGTTCGAGAATTAGAGCGAGCTGGTGCAGATGCCACAAAGGTTGGAATTGGTCCAGGAAAAGTTTGTATCACCAAGATTAAGACGGGATTTGGAACAGGCGGCTGGCAGTTAGCGGCTCTTCGCTGGTGTGCTAAAGCTGCAAGCAAGCCAATCATTGCTGATGGTGGTATTCGCACCCATGGAGATATTGCAAAATCGATAAGATTTGGTGCCTGTATGGTGATGATTGGTTCTTTATTTGCTGGTCATGAAGAATCTCCTGGAGTAACGATTGAAAAGGATGGAAAGCTCTATAAAGAATACTTCGGCTCCGCCTCAGAATATCAAAAAGGTGAACGTAAAAATGTAGAGGGTAAGAAAATGCTGGTGGAGCACAAAGGTTCATTAATCGATACGCTAGTGGAAATGGAGCAAGATCTTCAATCCTCTATTTCCTATGCTGGCGGAAAAGAGTTAGATGCCATTCGTCATGTCGATTATGTCATTGTAAAGAATTCTATTTTTAACGGGGATAAATCGTATTAGGTGATTTTTACAGGAAGATGAGCAGTATTCATTTTTGCCAACTCTTTATCCTTGCTTAACTATGCCAAAAACCCGACTCCCAATAATTACGGGAATCGGGTTTAACCTGCTTGTGTTTTATTTTTTTGGATGTTCTCTACTTGTTGGTCCAGCCACGTAATCATATTCCTTAGAAACTTCTCTTTTTCTGCACCATCAAAGGGCCGATGCTTTGCTGCAGGATATTCAAATAACTGTTTCTCTTTAGATGAAACTTGATTAAAAAAGTAACCAAGCTTTGTTGGCGGAGTAATTTTATCACGAAGTCCGTATTGTAACAAAAAAGGCATTGTTATCTTATGTGCCTGATTTAATACAGATGATATCCCTTGGATGAGCCCGCGTCCTAAACCAGGTGTAATGATATTATGACGTAAAGAGTCTGAATAAAATTCGTCAGCACCCGCTGACTTTTTCTTCATTAATTTTCGCTTTTTAATGCTGAGGTCAGGCTTCAATTTATCCAATAAGGTTATACCTAACCGCTCAAATCTGGTCACTTCATAAGAGATACCAGGAGCAATGGCAATGATCCCTGAGATACCGGAACTAAAATCCAATACATAATCAAGGGCAATTACCCCGCCCATACTATGCCCGATAATATATAATGGCATTCCACCAGGCTGCTTTTTCGAAACTAACTTTCGAAACTCATGTAAGTCCCCTCGATAGTCATCCCAACTTTTAATAAATCCTCGTTTCCCCGAGCTTTTACCATGACCGCGCAAATCAAATGTGTAAACGATATATCCTCCTTGAACGAGGCCACTACTTATATTGTACAGACCGCCGCTATGGTCTCCGTGTCCATGGACGATAATAACTGATGCTTTTGGAGCTGTTAATGGTTCGACTACTTGATAATATAATTCAGCTCCACCGACACCAGTAAAAGTCCCTTCTCTTGTCATTCTGGGTTAATCCTCCTGATGCAGAAATAGTTAATGATGTATAGTATATCACAATGTTTTTGAACATATCTATTGAATAAATTGAACTGTGCGCTTGCTCCTATGAAATTAATAATTTGTCGAACGTTAGGTGAAATACTTTTCATCCTCACTGAATAAAAATAGTATAAATATACATTTTCACAAAGAAAGGGGAATCGATTCTTATGGATGTCTGTATTTCTTGTGGAAAGGAATTATGTCTTATGGAGAGGAATCGCTGTGAGTGCTGGGACTGCAGGGATACGACAACCGAGGCATATACAGAGGATGAATAAGTGATTTCATGTTGACTGTGATGTGTAAGGAATGTGAAGGGCTGCTTGATCTATTCAAGCGGCCCTTCTTTTACTTTGTTCAAATCACTCATTAACCCAGGAAAGGCCAAGTGTTCCAACACCTGTATGTACACCCGCAACAGTTATGAGCATTAGTTTTTCTGTTTTTATTTGAGGGAATGTATGATTAATTAATTGTTCTAACCCCTCTGCCCGTTCCTTGTCATTCGCATGAACAATGGCAACTTTCTGAACAGCTCTCGTTTCTAGGTCTTCTTTTAAATTATTGACCAGCCATGCAATTGCCTTCTTTTCCGTGCGGACTTTATCCTTAATCTTTGCTGCTCCATCCTCAATCGATAAAATCGGTTTAATATTAAATAATGAGGCTAGTATTTTTTGACTCCCAGACACTCTGCCGCTTTTGTGAAGCTGGTCAAGATTGGACGGAACCAAAAATAACTTAGTGTGCTCACGCAGGCTGTTTAATTTTGATACAACCTCTCCAATTTCATGTCCTTGTTCAACTAGTTCAATCCCTCTTTTTACTAAAAAAGATAAGGGATACGAACCCGTATGGGAATCAATCGCAAATAACTTAAATCCGGCCATCTCTGCAGCCATAACAGAAGTTTGATATGTTCCTGTTAATGTACTTGAAGCATGTATGGCTATACCAAAGTCATATTCTTCTTTTAGCTTTTCATAAAGGTCTACGATGTCCCCGATATTTGGTTGAGAGGATTGGAACTTTCCTTCCTCATTTTTCATTCGATTATAAAAGTCTTCTTCCGTAATATCTATGGTTTCTTTATAAAATTTATCGTTAATGACAACATGCAAGGGAATGACATGGATATGGTGCTTTTCAATAAACTCTTTGCTAAGAGATGATGTCGTGTCAGTAATCCATGCAATTTTAGGCTTATTCATTTTATCCTCTTCCTTCTTTATGTTCTCTTAATCTATATTAGTAGAAATATAATAGTATTATTGTAATGAGGTTAAGATTACAAAAGGGAGTACTTTTTTACCAGTTATATTTGTCATATATGACAAAGTTTTTTAGGTTTCACAAACATGATTGTCACCACTTTGACAAATATAAATCAAAATTAACCTGATTTCATTCAAATAGTGGTATAGTAAAAGAAAGTATTTTTATTATTCCAAAAAGATAATTTTTAAAGTAATATAGAGTGAATTAAGTGTCTCAAAACTGATCTGATAAAAAAAAATGAGGTGTAAGCAATGAAACAGGAGATTTCATTTATTCCAAGAGAACAATTAAAGGCTAAACCTGATCCCACTTCACTTGGTTTCGGCCAGTATTTCAGTGATTATATGTTTGCAATGGATTATCATAGTGACTTAGGCTGGTTCGATCCGCGAATTACGCCTTATGAGCAATTAACGCTTGATCCATCAGCAATGGTTTTTCACTATGGACAAGCTATTTTTGAAGGTATGAAAGCATATAAAACTCCGGATGGTTCCATACAGCTATTCCGTCCAGAGAAAAACATGAAGCGATTAAATGAATCATGCGATCGGCTTTGCATTCCTCAAATTGATGAGGACTTCTTATTAGAAGGAATTAAACAATTAATTCGTACTGAAAAAGATTGGGTTCCAGCTGGTGAAGGTACTTCGCTTTACATTCGCCCGTTTATTTTTTCAACGGAGCCTTATCTTGGTGTACGCCCGGCCAAGCAGTATAAATTGTTAGTCATCCTCTCTCCTTCTGGTGCTTATTATGGCAGTCAATTAAGTCCGGTTAAAATATATGTGGAAGAGCAATTTGTTCGCGCGGTAATTGGAGGCGTTGGTCATGTAAAGACCGCAGGCAACTATGCTGCCAGCCTAAAAGCGCAAGAAAAGGCAGATGCAGGCGGATATGCCCAAATCCTTTGGCTCGATGCGAAGGAGAATAAATATGTGGAAGAAGTCGGCAGTATGAACATCTTCTTCAAGATCAATGGCGAAGTGGTCACTCCGAGATTAAATGGAAGCATTTTGCCAGGTGTCACCCGTGATTCCGTGATTCAATTATTAAAACATTGGAATATCCCTGTCCGCGAAGAGAAAATTTCCATTGAAGAGGTCTTTGCGGCACATAAGCGCGGGGAACTTGAGGAAGTATTTGGAGCAGGAACGGCCGCGGTTATTTCACCTGTTGGTGAACTAACGTGGAAAGATCAATCTATTATCATCAATAACAATAACATCGGTCAGCTGTCTCAAGACATTTACGATGAAATGACAGGCATTCAACTTGGTAAAAAAGAAGATCCATTTAACTGGACCGTTAAAGTTGCCTCAGTAGAAGCGTAATTTGAATACAGACTTTTTAAAGATCCAGTTTAGCTGGATCTTTTTTTATGGCTGTCTTTGCAGACGTTGTTGTTTCCTGAAATACTACTAGTTATAACGAATCAAGTACTCTTCTGATTCCCTCTTACGTATTTTTTCGGGTTCAGCGGGAACCAGCCTGCTCTTCTGATTCCCTCTATCGTCATTTTTCGTGTTCAACGGGAACTAGCCTGCTCTTCTGATTCCCGCTAACGTCATTTTTCAGGTTCAACGGGAACCTGATGCCTCTTCTGATTCCCGCTAACGTAATTTTTCAGGTTCAACGGGAACC
>Ga0182744_1000327_pt1 | contig 47230 bp, 36 predicted proteins | sample eDN3rd30CKraftMG_FD_128525 | JGI IMG/M metagenome (GOLD analysis project Ga0182744, IMG submission 128525) | Enriched Miracle-Growth compost microbial communities from Emeryville, California, USA - eDNA 3rd pass 30_C Kraft MG (version 2) (version 2) ... | reverse complement strand
GGTGGAGTCGGAGAGCGTAGCGCCGGGCGACCAGGTAATGGTGGTGCCGGCAAGGGCGGGCGTTACACTGCCCAGAAGTATCGCCGGCTCATTGGCACAACGATCCAAATCAGGTCCCGCATCCACCGTTAACGGAGATGTGTAAAAAGTGATTTGCGCTTGCGATGTATCACAAGGATATCCCGGATAGTAGGCATTTAAAGTATAGGTGGTAACACCCGGTGGCGGGTAAATAATAGTTTCTTTACTGTTTGGATTAAATACCCCCGTGGTGGGCGTCCAGAAGAAATTCATATTGGTATCCCCCGTTACATCCATCACATCAATATACCTGGAGGCACCAAAACAGAAGGTATCGTTCGGCGTCAGGATTTTTACCGGCAGGCTGTCCAGCAGCGTTACCGTAGCCGTGGCAATAATTTCAGAATCCGCACAACCATAAGGTGAATACACGTCAATCTTCACAGTTTTAGGCCCTCCGGGCGGCATTACCACAAATGCAGTTAGCGTCAGGAAGGCAGTGGTATCTCCGGGCGGTATGGTTATGGAAGAAGGTAAAGGACTGTAGTCAATACCGGGGACAGCTGTTCCGGAAACGCCAATCGGAATAGTAAAAGGCGTATCCACTGTTTTATTAATCGTAAATTCCAATTGCGCGGGCAAACAACCCCGTATTACAACACCGGTATCTTCTCCAATTGTAAGCAGGGTTACCGGTTTTATCTGAATGGAGTTGGATTGCAGCGAACCGGCCCGTAGGAATACACCGCTGTCATATGCGCCATCGCCTTTATCCGCAACGGCCAGTTTCAGATGATAAGTGTCGCAGGGGTTTACCGAATGATAAGCCTTCAGCACCGTCGTCATACCATCATACACAATGGTACTACTGCTGGAATTGTTGATATAATAAGGAGCGCCCGTTGCACCGCAGGGCTTATCATTTACATTATTAATGGTTACCGGCAGGGTTGTACCGGGAATCAGCGCAATATTAGGGCTGCCAATAATGCCGGGACCGGAGATAAAAAAGGCAAAAACATCATTATAACCGGTACAGGCAAACTCCGGATACTCCTCTGAGGCAAATACATAATCAAAACTTACTGTATCGCCGGTGGAAACAAAATCGAACTCCAGCACACAGGCATCCTGCGTACCGCCGCCTACCAGTGCATTCAATTGTGCGTCGCCCGGGCCTGAAAAGTCGGTTGATTGGAAAGCAGAAGCCGCAGCTGCAATGCCGGGAGGGCCTGCTACAGAACCGCTTGTCAATACAATACCACTGTCTAAGGCCAGGGAAGTAGCTGTATTTACGAAAATCCCTTCCGCACCACTACCACCGTTCGGCGGGTTGCCGCAGGTCAATACAGGATTTAGTACGGTTACGCCCGGCCCCACCAGCTTATTGGCCAATTGCGTGGCATTGACCCCCGGGGTTGCTACAAATTGTGCCAATGCACCTGAAAAGGGCAATTGCAACATTAAAACAAACAGTATACGGTAGCATGTAGAAGTTCTCATACGCTTCTTAAAGACGTAAAGAAACATAAAAAGGCAAGGTTTGCTACACATTATTTTAAGGAATGACTCCTTCTTTTTCTTTTATCGTAGATCTACGAGTGCTTTAAGGTGGCATGAAATTATCTGCCTGCTCCCTACAAAATAAATTCTGCACATGAAATGGATGGGCGGCCGCCAAAGCGGCAATGTAGAAGACAGGCGGGGCGGCGGCGGGCGCGGACTGGCATTCGGCGGTGGCCTGGGCGCTATTGCCCTGGCTTTTATTGCCTTGCTTATGGGTAAAAACCCGGCTGACCTCTTGGGCGGCGATGCCAGTACGGCGCCTGCTACAGCAGCAAACAGCACGCAAAACGATCAGCAAAAGCAATTTGTTGCTACCATTCTTGGCTATACCGAAGATGTGTGGCACGAACAGTTCCGGCAAATGAACCGCGAATACACAGAACCTAAACTGGTGCTTTTTACAGATTATGTGCAAAGTGGCTGTGGCAATGCCAGTGCACAGGTAGGGCCGTTTTATTGTCCGCTGGATCAAAAAGTGTATCTGGATCTTTCCTTTTTCAATGAACTTCAAACACGCTTTCAGGCCAATGGCGAATTTGCAAGAGCCTATGTGATTGCCCACGAGGTTGGGCATCACGTGCAAAATTTACTGGGCACTTCAGAAAAAGTACAGCGGCTACAGGCGCGGGTAGACGAGCGGCAGGGCAACCGCCTTTCGGTAGCATTGGAATTGCAGGCCGATTTTTACGCCGGTGTATGGGCCAACCATGCCCAGCAAATGTTTAATATTCTTGAGAAAGGCGATGTGGAAAGCGCCCTGAACGCTGCCAGCGCTATTGGCGACGACAAACTGCAGATGCAAAGCCAGGGTTATGTAGTGCCGGATGCCTTTACGCATGGCACCAGCGAACAGCGGGTTTACTGGTTTAAGAAAGGCTTTGAAACCGGCGACATCAACCAGGGAAATACCTTTGACGATCTTTAAGCAGTAAGCTTCCTTTTTCCTGTTTTATTTACTGTAACGGATTAAATCCGTAACCAGGTAAGCTACCAGCTTGGCTGTGGTTTCGTCTTGCCGGCCATCCCGCAACCTGGTAGCGCCTTCTGTAAAATGCGCGTATGCCAGCGTGGCCGCTTGGGCGCAGGTAGCTACAAAAGCACGCGCCGCTGCTGCGGTTATGCCGCTGGGCGTGGCCGCGCTGGCAAGCACGCCGGCAATACAATCCAAATCCAGTTCCATACCCATGGGCGCTGTTGCAGCATGCTGTAAGCCTTGCTGTATCAGGGTATTAAAATCGGTTTCTCCGGCAATGATGTCATCGTAGAAGTTGGCAAAAAGGTCTGGTTCTGTAGCAAAGGTTTCCATGATTGCTTCCTGGTTGTAATTGCGGTGCAGGCCAATGGCCGCGTACCGTTTCAGGTAGCCCTGTTCCTTTGCATAACGAAATCCATTGCCACTGTGCCGTCCTTCAGTGGCCCTGTAATCGGCGTGCGCATCCAGGTTGATGCAGTTTAACGGCCTGCCCATTGCCGTGGCGGCACCCCGCAGCAAGGGATAAGCATTATTGTGGCCGCCGCCAATAACGATGGGCAGCTTACCGGCGGCAATTATTTGTTGGATAAGCGGAAAAACAGCCTCATCTACCCGGGCCGTCAGCGCGCGAAGCGCCGCCAGGTCGGCTGTTTCCGAGGCTTGCATCAAATCATCCAACTGAAAACTGCCCAGTAGCAGTACCTGTCCGGGCTTCAGGGCTTTCTGTGCCTGCACGTTCAGGAATGCCCGCAGAAACGGCCCCCAAAGGGAATGTGCCCCACCAATACCGCCATTAGCCCGTACGCCAATATCTTCCGGAATACCCAGCAATACATAGCGGATACCGGGATTGGCCAAAGCTGCTGCCAGGTCGGTAGCGGTCTGTATTACCTCGCCCAGCTTTTGTTCACCGGGCCGTACGTTGGTAAGTTGCAGGATTTCTTCCCGGCTCAGGTTCTTGAAATAAGGAAACATGACTGGTGCAAGATACAGGCGGCAGCCATTGTTCCATCAAATAAAAAGCCGCCCCTGGGGGCGGCTGATAGGCGTTCAGTTGTGGTTTTCCTCTTTAGTTTTTGTTGTCGTTTTTGCGCATGAATTCCAGCGTATGACGGGCGTCATCGTCGGTTAAGTTTTGATCGGGCATGCGCACCATACAAACTTCCAGCATGGCCTGTGCTTTAGGATCCTTATCAATCATTTCGTCTGTGTTGGTCAGGAAGTTCATAATCCATTCGGGCGCGTGGCGGTCAGTAATGCCGGCCCAGCCCGGACCCACCAGTTTTTCATCGCTCAGCTTGTGGCAGCTGGCGCATTTTACATCATAAATAGTTTTTCCCTGCTCTACCATTTTGGGATCCAGGGGGTGGGTCAGTTCTACACTGGTGTATTTACCAATACCGCGTTCCGGATCTGCCGCAGTAGCATCTGTGCCGGCAGCACCCTGATCAGGAGCAGTAGTAGTCTGATCCGTTGTGGTAGTGGTAGCGGTGGTTTCATCTGTTTTGTCGTTGCCGCAGCTGTAAATTAACAGGCTGAATGCGGCGGCCATGGATAGGAAAAGGGTTTTGCGCTTCATAATCTGTGTTTTAGGATGGTTGGTTTTGATGGTAAAAATTTCTTGCCAAATGTACTTCCTTTTACGGACAAGATTGTCTTTTATTGGAGCGTATTTATTTGTGGCGACCTGCGTCGCTTCGAAAGAAAAGCCGGTGCAATATCGCAACTTTTTACAAAACCATTACAATGTCGTGCCAGGAAACTTTTAAGCAAAACACCTACTAAAGCCACTATACGGCGCATGTAGATGCGTCCTGCGGTCAGAAGTATCGCACGACGCTATTTTTTTAAGCAGAAATAATACTGGCTTAAAACTTCACAATCAGCTTCACGTTAATCAGGCGGTCCGTCAGCCGGTTGGGTGTGGCAAAGGTGCGCCCGGACGTCTGATCCTGAATCCAGGTATAGGAAAGGGTATTTTGAATGCCCAGCAGGTTAAAGACTTCCAGGCTCAGCCACACGCTTTCCAGGTGGTTAAAGAAGCTGTACGCCGGGCGCACGCGGCGCTTGCTGTTTAGCAGCAGCGCGCTGAAACCAACATCCACACGCTTGTAATCCGGCAGGCGCAGGGTATCTCCGTAGCGCTGCTCATCCGGCGGGCCAAAAGGCAGCCCGGTGGCATACATCAGGTTCAGGTGGGCGCGGAAGTTTTTGTTGTTGGGCAAGTAATCCTGGAAGAACAGGCCAAACATGGCGCGTTGGTCGGTAGGACGTGGAATGTAGCCCGGGTAAATGGTGGCGCTGTCCAGCCCGGCTTCATTCTTATAAACCACCTGATCATTTGAAACATCCTCCATGGTTTTCATCAAGCCTACAGACAGCCAGGAAGTCGCATCTTTTACCAAATCGCCATAAAGCCGCACTTCGCCGCCGTAAGCGTAGCCCTTGGCCAGGTTGTCGCCAAAATAGCGGATGCGCACGCCATCGTATTCATAAGGCACCAGGTCCCACAGCTCTTTGTAATAAACTTCCGCAGTCAGTTTAAACGGGCGGTTGGCCATGCGGAAATTGTGCTCTGCGCCCAGCACAAAGTGGGCCGACTTCTGGGCTTTCAATTCCTTATTGACGTTGCCCTGCAGGTCGCGCATTTCACGGTAAAAAGGCGGCTGCGCATAAAGGCCGGCAGCCGCTTTAAACAGCCAGTCGCGCTGCCAATTGGGCCGGTACGTAGCCTGCAACCGTGGCGAAACAATAAATTCCTGATTGAGGTCGGAATAAAGAAAACGCGCGCCGGCAGACAGGAAAAACTGCCCGCCGCTGTCGCTGCCCAGGCGCCAGTTATCCTGCAAAAAGCCGGTGTAGCGCAGGTAGTTGAAGGTGGAAGTGGAATGGTAATACTTGGTCAGCTCCAGCTTGTCCGGGGAATAAGGCTGTGTGAAGCCGGCCGAGTCGCGGCGTTCCCATTCGTGCAATTTGTCGTCAATGGAAGTGGCGGTGGCGTCCAGCCCCCACAGCAGGGTATGACGGTTGGCGGTGTAACTGCCCCGGTGCGCCATGGTGCCCACATTTACATGCAGGTAATTGCGCGCATAATTGTGGATGATGCCGGTGCCCAGGTACGTTTTTATCTGCCCGAAGCTTTCTTTACCCAAATCTGTTTCCACCTCGCCCAGCAGGTATTCGCCGCTGATGTCGTAGGTTTCGGATTCATTGGTCTGGAAGCCGCTGGCCAGTAGCTTCAGCTTTAACCGCTGATTGGGCCGGTGTGTGAGGCTGATGCCACCAAAGCGCGAATCAAAAATATCCGCCTCAGCGCCATTGTAAAACATGCGCAGCTGGAAAGCCTGGGTCACGACCCCAAAGCTGGAGGTCATTTCCTCCGGGATGAAATTAAACCGGTTGCGGGCGTAGTTAAAAATTCCTTCTACTTCCCATTTATCATTGAAGCGATAGTTCAGCAAAGCCTGCCCATCAGTGAAAGAAGGATTATAAACCCCTTTGGTGGGTTGCGACTGCAACAGGTATTGGTTGCTTTTTTGCCGCAGGCCCAGCAGCCAGGTAAATTTCTCATTTTTAGAAGCCCCTTCCAGGGAAAGGCTGGCGCCCAGCAGGCTCAGCATTACCGAACCTTTAAAGTATTCCGGCCGGCGGTAGGTAACATCCAGCACGCTGCTCATCTTGTCGCCATAGCGCGCCTGAAAACCGCCCAGGGAAAAGGAAACATTGCTCACCAGGTCGCTGTTCACAAAGCCCAGCCCTTCCTGCTGACCGCTGCGCACCAGAAACGGCCGGTAGATCTCAAAGTCGTTGACGTAAACCAGGTTTTCGTCGTAGTTGCCCCCGCGCACCGTGTACTGGGAAGTCAGCTCGTTGTTGGTGCCCACCATGCTTTTAATAACACCGCTGATGCCATCCATGGTAGTGGTGGGCATTTGGTTGCTTTCGGCAGGATTAAGGATGTACACGCTGCCCGGTTCTGCAGGGCTGCGGATCTGGCGCACGGTAACGTTGCTCATTTCCATCGCCCTGCCTTTCAGGCGCACATCCAGCGTGCGGCGTTCGCCGGCTTCCACTTTTATGGTTTGCTGATAGGGCTCGGTGGTGAGGGTGGAAAAAACAAGGGTAATTCTTTTGCCTGCCGGTACCTCCAGCTCATACTGCCCCTGTGGGTTGGTGTGGGTGCCAATGGCCGTGCCGGAAACGGCAACAGTTGCCAGTTCCACCGGACGGCCGTCTGCAGCTACTACTTTGCCGCTAAGATGGGCCGTACCCTCCTGGGCAAAGGCAGTGAACGAACAGACAAACAGAAAGCAAAGGAGCAGCAGGCTTTTGGGCATACGAACAGTTAAACGCTGCAAAGGAAATATTATTTCGCTAAGCATGGACAAGCTTGGACAGGGAATGGGTAATAGTGGTTTTACATTTCCCCCTTTACTTCTTAACCAACCGCCTTCAGCTTCGCGATCATCTCTGCCGGGTCGGGGGCAGAGAAAACCGTATTGCCGGCCACCAGCACATCGGCGCCCGCAGCAACGATTTCGCCTGCATTTTCCAGCGTAACACCCCCGTCTATTTCAATCAGGGTTTGGGTGCCCTGCGCGGCAATCATGCTTTTCAGGGTTTTAATTTTATCCAGCGCGCGGGGAATGAATTTCTGTCCGCCGAAGCCCGGGTTCACGCTCATGATTAAAACCAGATCAGTCATGTCCAGGATGTCTTCCAGCACACTCACCGGTGTATGAGGGTTAAGGGAAACGCCGGCTTTCATGCCGGCAGCGCGAATGGCCTGCAGCGAACGGTGCAGGTGGGTGCTGGCTTCGTAATGGATGGTGAGCACATCGGCGCCTGCTTGGGCAAAAGCGTCAATGTATTTTTCCGGCTCCACGATCATCAGGTGCACATCAAAAGGCTTGCAGGCCACCTTGGCCATTTGCGCGATGATGGGCATGCCAAAGGTGATGTTGGGTACAAAGCGTCCGTCCATCACGTCCAGGTGAAACCAGTCCGCCTCGCTTTGGTTAATCATTTCAATTTCTTCCCCCAGCTTCAGAAAGTTGGCAGAAAGCATGGATGGAGCAATGAGTGGCATTATTTAATATTTTTAAAGGTGAATGCAGCCGTTTATCCGCCTACTCTTTTCAAGGCGGTTTTGATTTCAGGATTATTTTTATCCAGCTCAAACGCGCGGCGGTAATCCTGTTCGGCGGCCGCGTTGTTTCCGAGTAGTTCAAAGGCCAGCCCGCGCAGGTAAAAAGTGCGTGCGTCGCGGCTGCCCAGTTCCAGTACCTGGTCAAACAGGGTGATGGCCGTTTCAAAAGAATCCTGTTGCATCAGCACGTAGCCGGTATTGTAGAGCGCGTCCACATATTGCCGGTTGTGCTGTAAAGCCCGGCGGTAGTTCAGTTTCGCGTTTTCCCAGTCTTCTTTTCCCTGATAATACATGCCCATGGCATACAGGGGCAGTACATCGTTGCTATCCATGCGAAAAGCATTTTCCAGGTATTGCAGTCCCAGCGGGTTGCCTTCGTTCAGGTAAATCTGCCCCAGCTGCACGGCCGCTTCCTTATAATTGGGCGAAACGTTCAGCGCGGTTTCAAAGCTGGAGCGCGCCTTGGCAGTATCGCCCATGTCTTTGTACACCATTCCCTTCAGAAAGTAAGCCTCCGGGTTGTACACGTCCTGGCGCAGCACGGTATTGATTTCGGTAAATGCCTTTGGATAATCTTTGGAGAAAAGCATCATCTTGGCAATATTCAGCCGGGCCTTTGGATCTTTTGGGTTCAGGGCAATAGCTTTTTCGAGGTAAGGCAGCGAGCCGCTCACATCCTGATGCTCAATGAGCAAATCGCCCAGGGCGCTGAAATATTCGGCTTTGGAGCTATCCAGCGAAATGGCTTTCTGGTAATCTACCAGCGCCAGCGAATCCAGCTGCAGCTTATTCAGGGCATTGCCCCGCTGAAAGTAATTTTCCGCTTTGTTGGGCGCCTTTTCAATGGCTTCCGTAAGTGGTGCAACCCCCTGCTCGTAGTATGGCCCGCTTTTGACGCTTTTCTTTTTATCTCCTTCATTTTTGCAGCCGTACAGGCAAAAAACAGCCAACAGGCAGCAGGCTGCCCATTGGCTGAGTGGAAAAATTTTACCAAACGTCTTCATTGCTTTTCAAAAATTTTTGCCGGAGATAAATCCCGCCCGGGGCGCTGGTTATTTTCCGAATTTCAACGCCTTGCCGGGGTAGTAAGCGCTGGCGCCCAGTTCTTCTTCGATGCGCAGCAGCTGATTGTATTTGGCCATACGGTCGCTGCGGCTGGCAGAGCCGGTTTTGATTTGTCCGCAGTTCAGGGCCACGGCCAGGTCGGCAATGGTATAGTCCTCGGTTTCGCCGCTGCGGTGGCTCATGATGGTATTGTAGCCGGCGCGCTGCGCCATGGTTACCGCGTCTATGGTTTCGGAAAGGGTGCCAATCTGGTTCACCTTTACGAGCAGTCCGTTTGCAATGTTTTTATCAATGCCTTCTTTCAGACGGCTGACGTTGGTGACAAACAAGTCATCGCCTACCAGCTGCACCCGGTTGCCCAGCGCCTGCGTAAGTGCGGCCCAGCCGTTCCAGTCGTCTTCGTCCATGCCATCTTCAATAGAAACAATAGGATATTTCTGGCACCAGTCGGCCCAGAATTTCACCAGGTCTTCGCTGCTCATAGCTTTGCCGCTGCTCTTATGGAATACGTACGCTTTCTTTTCGCTGTTCCACAGCTCGCTGATGGCTGCATCCATGGCAATAGCCACCTGCTCGCCGGGTGTGTAGCCGGCTTTCTGGATGGCGGTTAATACAGTTTCAATTGCCTCTTCATTGCTTTGGATATCCGGGGCAAAGCCACCTTCGTCGCCCACATTGGTAGAGTAGCCTTTTTTCTTCAGTACGTTTTTCAGCTCGTGAAAAATTTCCACGCCCCAGCGCAGGCCTTCACTAAAGGAAGTGGCGCCCACGGGCATCACCATAAATTCCTGAAAGTCAATTTTGTTATCTGCATGCGCGCCGCCGTTCAGGATGTTCATCATGGGCACGGGCAGGGTCATGGCATTGGCGCCGCCCACGTAGCGGTACAGCGGCAGGCCGGTGGCCTGTGCCGCGGCTTTGGCAGCTGCAAGGCTCACGGCCAGCATGGCATTGGCGCCCAGCTTGCTTTTGTTCGCAGTGCCGTCCATGTCCAGCATGGCCTGGTCTATGGAGCGCTGGTCGGTAATGTCCATGCCATAAAGGTCTTCGGCAATCTGCTCGTTGATGTTTTCAACCGCCTTCAACACACCTTTGCCACCATATATTTTTTTATCGCCATCGCGCAGTTCAACGGCTTCGTGCTTGCCGGTAGAAGCGCCGGAGGGCACTGCAGCGCGACCCATATGGCCATCGCTGGTGTGTACGTCTGCTTCAACAGTAGGATTGCCGCGAGAATCCAGAATCTGGCGGGCGTTGATGGCGGTAATAAAGCTCATACGTAGCGGAGGGGGTTTTTGGTTTTTGAAAATTGGCGCAAAGGTAAAGGAGGATATGTTGGCATGTTGATATGTTCTCCATTCAAATCCGGGTTGTTTTTGCGTCTGTTACTATTGCCGTATTCTGAAGCAACAGCGGGCAAGTCTGGCAGGGCCTCAAGGATAAACTTTGCTATTTTTGTAAGGCACCCTTTAAAGCAGTCAACATTATGGAACGCAGCATGCACTACGGCACGGTCACCGAAGCTATTCAGGCTTATCGCGAAAAGGGTTTTACCAAAGATTTTAACCTGAGGGAAAACTGCCTGGAATGCGGCAACACGCAACTGAAAGCCGACGACTTTCATATTGCAGACGTTTACCGCTACGAAGGCGCCAGCGATCCGGGGGATGAGGCAGCCGTTTATGCCATTGAAGCCAAAGACGGCACCAAAGGCATCCTTGTTACAGGTTACGGTTATTCCGAAGGCAATGTACCGGGCGATATCCTGAAGAAGCTGAACCGGGACTAACTGCTCCGTTTCTTAATGCAAAACCTGCAGCTACCCGCCGCCTAAACCGGGTACACTACCAGCCCGTCCCGCAACTTGGGTTCAAACCAGGTGCTTTTCGGCGGCATTACCTCGCCGCTGTCTGCAACCGAAAGCAGCGCGTCTATGCTCACGGGGTAAAGCGAGAAAGCGGCAACGGCAGCGCCCTGATCCACACGGCGTTCCAGCTCGCCCAGCCCGCGGATGCCGCCTACAAAATCCACCCGGCTGTCGGTACGGGGGTTATGGATGTCCAGAATTTTTGAAAGCACATTGTCTTGCAGGATGCTGCAATCCAGGGAAGGTATCAGCGCCTCCGGATAACTGCCCGGGCGTGCGGTAAGGCGGTACCAGCTGCCATTCAGATACATGCCCATTTCATGCGGCACGGCAGGCTGCACCGGGTGGCCGTCTATTTTTTCCACCACAAAATCCTTTTCCAGCTTTTTCAGGAAAGCAACCGGGGTAAGCTTGTTGAGGTCTGTCACCACGCGGTTATAAGGCAGGATTTCCAGCTGGCTGGCCGGGAAAATGCAGGTCAAAAAGTAATTAAACGCTTCCTCGCCGCTGATGGCATATCCCAGTTCGCGCCATTGCAGGCAAACTTTGGCAGCACTTGCTGCGCGGTGGTGGCCATCCGCAATATAAGTGGCAGGCACTTCTTCATGAAACAGGCGGGTGATGGTAGCACATTTGGCATAATCATCCATTACCCACAGCGTATGGCGCACGCCATCCGGCGCTACGAAGTTGTTGACCGGCTGGTGTTTTTCCTTCCACCTTTCAATAATTTTCTGCACGGTTTCATTATCGCGATACGCCAGAAACACCACACCCGTCTGCGCTTTGGTGGCAATCATATGGTTGATGCGATCCTGCTCTTTTTCGGGGCGGGTATGCTCGTGTTTTTTAATCACCCCGCTGAGGTAATCGTTTACCGACGAGGCGCAGATAAGGCCGGTTTGCGAGCGGCCGTTCATGTGCAGCTCATAGATGTAATAGCAGGGGTCCGGGTCTGAGCGCAGGATGCCCATTTCCAGCATATTATCCAGGTTTTCCTTGGCCTTGTCGTACACCTGCTGGCTGTGCGGGTCGGTGCCTTCGGGTAAATCTATTTCCGAGCGGGTAACGTGGTAAAAATTGTATTCCTGATCGCGGTAGCGGCGGGCTTCTTCGGTACTTACTACGTCGTAGGGCAGGGTAGCTACCCGTGCAGCCAGTTCGGGCCGCGGTCTCAATCCATTAAATGGGGTGATTTTTGCCATGATTATTTTTAGAAAAAAAGGCTGTTGCCTTTTTAGATGGTTTCAGGTTTAAAATTTTGAATGGCCAGCGCCAGCTTTTGTGCTTCCTGAAGGCTGACGCCATTATACAGCGACGCCCGGAAACCGCCTGCGCTCCGGTGGCCTTCCAGCCCTTGCAGGCCTTCTGCCCGGCAGTAAGCGGCAAAAAGCCGCTCTGTTTCCGGCTCTTCGCCGCGAAACACGACGTTCATCAGGCTGCGGTCTGCCGGTGCTATCGGGCAGCGAAAGTACCTGCTATTATCTATGGCTTCGTAAACCAGTGCTGCCTTTTGGCTGTTTTCTAATAATTGGCCTTCCAGGCCACGCGCTTTCAGCCACCGCAAATAAAGCAGGCATACATAAATGGGAAAGACCGGCAGGGTATTTAAAATACCGCCGGCTGCCACATGGGCGCAATAATCCAGATACGGGGGCAGCGCGCGCGCAGGGCGTTGCAGAAAATCTTTACGGATGGCAACCAGGGTAACGCCCGCGGGCCCCAGGTTTTTCTGTGCCACGGCATAAAACATAGACAAGCCGGCGTAGTGCCGCGGACGGCTGAAAATGTCACTGCTCAGGTCGGCTACCAGCGGCAGGCTGCCCGTATCGGGCAGGGCCGCCCATTGCGTGCCGTAAATTGTATTGTTTGGGGTAACGTGCAGGTAGCGCAGGCTGGCCGGCAGGTTTTGCGGCCATGCGGGCAACTGCCGGTAATGCTGCGCTTTGGCGCTGCTGCTTACCAGGGCAGCTCCGTACAAACGGGCCGTGTCTAAAGCCTCGGCAGCCCAGTGGCCGCTATCTATATAACCCGCCTGCTGGTCGTGGCCCAGGAAGTTGGCTGGCAGCATGGCAAACTGCAGGCGCCCGCCGCCCTGCAGCCAAAGGATTTCAAAAGCACCGTCCAGGCCGCACAGCTCATTTACCAGCGCGTTGGCTTCTTCTAAAATATTTTTAAAGGCACGCGAGCGGTGGGGCAGCTCCAGGATGGAAAGACCGTTTTCTTCAAAATTCAGAATAGCTGCTGCTGCCTGCTGCAAGACCGGCTGTGGCAGTTTTGCCGGTCCGGCGCCGAAGTAAGAAACAGGCTGGTCCATTAAATCTTTACCTCCTGGGAAATGGTAATACCGCCGCTTACGGCAAACTTCATGGCTTCAGCAGCGCTCATGCTTACCACCGGCTTTACATTCATTGCATCCACAATCACCACCCAGCCGCTGATGGCATAGGAATGGGGCAGGTACACGGCCACCTTTCCTTCCAGGCCCAGGTATTCCATATCCGGCTGCGTCAGAAAGCCAATGCGCCAGAGTTCGGGCTCGGCCACGGTACGCACCCATACAGGCTGGTTGAAACGTTTTTTATCGCCTACAAAAGAAGACATCACGTCTTTTACCGAGGTATAGACATACTTGATGCCGGGCGTGCGCTCCAGTAAATGGTCAAAAAAATCAAACAGGGCCTTGCCTATGAAAAAGCGGGTGCCCAGGTAGCCGATGATGGTAACCGAGCCAATGATAATCAGAAAGCCCAGTCCGCGCGGCACCCAGGGTATCAGCTGATCCACGCTGTTGAAAATAACGTAGACCAGGTAACAGGTAATGGCAATAGGGGCCAGCACAATAAGACCCTTTAAAAAAGAGCGGAATAACAGGGCGGCCACATTTCGCATGGTGCAAAGGTAACATGCGGTTGGGTTTGAAGTTTGGCAATTGTAAGCCGGTACCGGCGCCCGCGTTCCTGCAAATCAATCACGCATTATTTTTACCGCCGCTCATGCTACGCTGCTTTTTATTTTGCCTGTTTTTCATTCCGGCTCGTGCAGTCTGTGCCCAGTCTGGCTTTGGCCTGGAGATCAATTATATGGGTGGCAGGGTTCTGAAGCACACCCCCAACTTCCGGCCAAAGGTACCGGCCTATTCGCAGGCGGCAGAATTAAACCTGGTGTGGCAAACCAACGGCCTTAAAGCCTGGGAGCAACGCCGGCACTACCCGCTTTGGGGCATTGGCCTGATGGTAACGGATTATGGCGACAAGGCCGTACTGGGGCAGGCTATTGCCGCTTACCCCAACCTACAGTTGCCGCTGGCAACCGGAAAAAAGTGGGAGTGGACCCTGCGGGCGGGATATGGCTTTGCTTACCTGACCAAGCCTTTCAGCCGCGCCCCGCGCTGGGATACTGTCAACAATGCCATTGGCGGGCACATCAACAACTTTACACTCTTCGCCACCGATCTGCGCTACAAGCTCAGCAACCGGCTGGAATGGCAGCTGGGACTGAATTTTACCCATGCTTCCAATGCGGCATACCAGGTACCGAACCTGGGCATCAATATGTATGGCGCACATATGGGCCTGCGCTATTTCCCGAAAGGAAAAATAAAGGAGCGCCCGCAATTGCAGGCGCCGCCGTTGCCCAACCGTTTTCTGGCACAGGCAAAACTGGGTATTGCCTTTAATCAGATGGGCTCGGGCGGCGGACCGCTGTACCCCAATTACCTGCTGAGCCTTTATGGCAGCTACCGCTACCACAGCCACAACAAAGTGTTTGCAGGGATTGACTATTCCTATCACAGCCGTATTTACGCCTTCCTGCGCAACAACGAAATCCTGCCCGGCGAAGAAAAAAACTATTCCTGGAAAGGGGCTTTTTTTGCCGGCCACGAATGGTTGTTTGGCCGCTTTGGCATCGTGGCGCAGGTGGGCGTTTATTATCATCAGGCGTATCTGCGCACCATGCCGTTGTATCAGAAGCTGGGCGGGCACATTTATTTGCTGCAAAATGAAAAGGGGATGCTCAAAGAACTGTTTGCATATGGCATCCTGAAAACACACCTGGCTCAGGCCGAGCTGGCAGAGTTTGGTTTGGGATTCGGTTTTTAATTGAAAAGGAAGAGCAACCGGTCGCAACGTGCTCCATTTTCTATCTTCCTAACTTTGCTGACAATCCATGAGCAAGCAAACCACCTTCCTGGCCAAAAGCGAAATCAAAGCCCACGATCTGGAACACAAGCGCAAGCTGGCGTTTAATATTCAGAAATACGCAGACGCGGTGGTGCATGGCAAAATGCAATTCACGGATTTGGAAACCGCCCGTCGCATGGCCAAGAATGTGAAGTGGCAAACCATGGAAAACCTGGCCGATTACCTGGAGGAATTTGAGAAAAATATTACCGCCCGCGGCGCCAAAGTGCTTTGGGCGGAAACCAAAGCGGACGCCGTGCGGCTGGTAGCGGATATCTGTAAAGAGAAAAACGCTACCCGCGTGGTCAAAAGCAAAAGCATGGTCACCGAGGAGCTGCACCTCAATGATTACCTAGCGGAAAACGGCATTACTTCTGTAGAAACGGATTTAGGTGAATACATTCAGCAACTGGACGGAGAGCCGCCTTACCACATTGTAACGCCGGCCATGCACAAAAGCAAGGAAGATGTGGCCCGGGTGTTTCATGAAAAACTGGGCGTGGAGCCCAACCTGCCGCCGCACGAGCTGACCATGATTGCCCGCCGCAACCTGCGCCAGGATTACATTCGCGCAGATGTAGGCATTACGGGCGGCAACTTTCTGCTGGCAGATGTGGGCGGCATTTGCGTCACGGAAAATGAAGGCAACGGACGCCTGAGCACAGCTTTTCCCAAAACGCAAATCGCGATTGTGGGCATTGAAAAAATGCTGCCTTCCATTCATGACCTGCAACTCTTCTGGCCGCTGCTTGCTACCTACGGCACCGGGCAGAATGTAACGGTGTACAACACCATTTTTACCGGTCCGCGGCAGGAAGGCGAAACAGACGGTCCGGAGGAAATGTATGTGATACTGCTGGACGATGGCCGCACCAATCTTTATGAAAATCCGCGCGTGCGCGAAGGGCTTTACTGCATTCGCTGCGGCTCGTGCCTGAATGCCTGTCCGGTGTATAAAAACATTGGCGGCCATGCTTATGGCGCCACCTACAGCGGCCCCATCGGCTCCGTCATTACGCCGCACATGGAAGGGATGAAGGAATACAAGCACCTGAGCTATGCCAGCTCGCTTTGCGGCGCCTGCAGCGAAGCCTGCCCGGTGCACATCAACATCCACACCATGCTGGCAGAAAACCGCAACATGGCGGCGGAGCAGGGCCTGAATACCGGCACCGAAAACTTTGCCTGGAAAATCTGGCAAAAAGGCATGATGAGCCGCAGGCTGATGAACATGGCCGGCGCGGGTTTGAAAAACGCGCTCTTTAAACGCACCTTTGGCAAAGACTGGAGCAGCCGCCGCGGCCCGCTGGAGTTTCCGAAAAAAACATTTGAGCAGTTGTGGAAAGAACGGGAAAAGGTGAAGGGTTAATTGGTAGAAAAGTTGAAAAGTTGAAAGGTTGAAAGGTTGAAGAGTTGAGGGGTTGCCAAGTTAACAGGTGGAGCACCGTAGGTGCGAAAATATTATAGCAAATAGTTGAGTGCCAGCGGCGCGCCGGTTTGGTAGGATAAAATCAAGTTTGGTAGGATAAAATCAAGCAAATCCTTTGAGCGCTGTAAGCGCGCAGGTATGGTAAAAAAACAAGAAATTCCCTTAAGCGCCGTAGGCGCGCAGGTATGGTTAGCGCCAGCGGCGCGCCGGTTTGGTAGCACGCACAGGCATGGCAAATAATATTCCTATATCCATTTACACCCCCCGGCAAAGCCCCCGCCTTACTTACGTGGCCAACTGGCTGTCGGAAATCTGGCAGACAGAGGTGCAGGTGGTAACGGATTTCCCGCAAAACGGCGCCACAATGCTTTGCTACGGCGACGCGAAACCGGGCGTCCTTTCTATCCCTGATGCCGGACTGCTTTGGGAAACCGGCATCCGGCAGGTACGGCCTGAAACGGGAACCTGGGAAGATTTGCCAACCCTTTTCCCCGGCGCAGGCGAGGTGCCTTTTGACCTTTTTTCCGCCATCTTCTTTCTGCTTTCCCGCTACGAAGAATACCTTCCTTTTACGCCTGATGCTCATGGCCGTTATCCGGCTACGGAAAGCATCCTGTTTAAAATTGATATACTTAGAAAACCTGTCCTGGACCTTTGGCTAGAAAAAGTGCGCCGGCGGCTGCACCTGCCTGCCACCGTTTATCAACGTCAACTTACCTATGATATAGACCGGGCCTTTCACATCCAAAACCACCCGGCTCCAAGAGGGTGGGGTCTGTTTATTAAAGCGCTGCTAAAGGGTAGCTATAGCAAAGCAACAGTAATCCGGCAAATGGCCACCGGCAAAGCTCAAGACCCGCTGGATGCCTTTGATTTTTTAGCCGAAATCCACAGGCATGTGCGCCCGGAACCCTTCTTCTTTGTATTGGCTGCAGAAAAAAATGATGCATATGATGTGAACCTTTCCCCGCATCATCCTGCCATGCAGCAATTAATCAAAAAACTGGCAACGATAGGAAAGGTAGGCCTGCACCCCTCTTACCACAGCAGCGAACAACCGGCATTCATTACAGCAGAAAAAAACATACTGGAAAAAACTTCCGGACAAAGCATTTTTTACTCCCGGCAGCACTTTATGCGCCTGCAGCTACCGCATACTTATAGCAAACTTTTAGCGGCCGGTATTACCGATGACTTCAGCATGGGCTATGGCAGCCACCTGGGCTTCCGGGCGGGCACCGGGCGGTCTTTTTTATGGTATGATTTAAGCTTAGAAAAAGAACAAACACTGCGCGTTCATCCTTTTCCGTTTATGGATACCACCGCGCATTTCCATGAAAAGCTGGATGCAGAGAAAGCCTTTTCCGTCTTAAAGGAAATGGAAACGCATCTGAAAAATTGCGGTAGCGTGCTGATTCCTGTTTTCCATAATTATTCGCTGGGCACAGACCCTGCCTGGAAAGGCTGGCAGCAGGCTTACCGGCAATGGCTGCTAGCCTGAATTTTATTTTCAAACAAATAAAAAAAGCCTTCCGGTTTGCGGAAAGGCTTTGCGATAAAAGTTGTTTGCAGGATTTACTTTACGATTTCATCTGCATCTACCGTGTAGCTTTCATAATTGGTATTCACGTTCTGACCGGCAATATCCACACCATTTTGCTGAATAGTCACCTTCAGTACCATCATTTCATAAGGATCCGGATTGGCTTTTACACCGGTTGCCGCAATCATAGCAGAAAAAGGTTTTGTGACCGTAAGATCAACAGACCATTCACCCGGGCCGGAACTGGTGTAGGTCTGCTCGGTGCCGCTTGCATCTTTGTAAACAAGGCTATAGGAAGACACATTTTCAGCAACGGCTTTATAAGTAACCTTTGCTGTAGTGGCCGCAAGCGTAGTTGTTGTTTCTTTCTTACAGGCGCCAAAAGTGGCGAGTGCCGCGCAAAAAAGAAGCGCTGCGGTTGCTTTACGAAACATTTTTGTTGATTTTGATTAACAAGATTTGCGCAAATATATGTTAACCAACACCTTAGCTGACACGCCATTTGTTAAGCGCTCGTTACACGCCTACCATCAGGGGCATTAAAAGCATCAGCAAATCTTCGCCTTCCGCTTCTTCAGTGGGGCGCAGGATGCCGGCACGGGTGGGCGTACTCAGCTCCAGCCGTACTTCCTCGCCTTCCATATTCTGCAGCATTTCTGCCAGCAGGCGGGCATTGAAAGCTATTTTAATGTCTTCGCCATTGTACTGGCAGCTCAGTGTTTCGCGGCCTTCGTAGCTGAAGTCAATATCCTGCGCGGAAATCTGCATGTTGTTACCCGCAATTTCCAGCACCACCTGATGCGTGGTTTTGTTGGAGAAAATGCTGACGCGGCGCAAGGCGCTGATAAAATCGTTGCGGTTAACGGTAAGCGTATAAGGATTGTCTTTGGGCACTACCGCTTTGTAATCCGGGAAGCGTGCGTCAATCAGGCGGCAGCTCATGCTCATCCGGTTGTTGCTTACAAACAGGTGGCTGTCGTTATAGCTCAGGGATACGATGCTTTCGTCTGCCGGCAGGGTATTGCGCAATTGCTGCAATGGTTTTTTAGGTATTACCAGGCCATGCGTTTCAGGCGCCGAAATGTCTGTACGGCCCAGCTGCACCAGGCGGTGCGCGTCGGTACTTACAAAGTTGACACCCTCGGAGCTCAGCTCAAAAAACACACCGGTCATAGCCGGGCGCAGCGTATCGCTGCTCACGGCAAACAGGGTTTTGCTGATGCTTTCTATCAGGGCAATGCCGGGCATGGTAAAAGAAGTGGCATCGCCGGCGGCAGGCTCGCGGGGAAAGTCATCCGCCTTTTCGCCGCCAATGCGGTACTTGCCTACGCTGCTGCTCATTTCAATGCTTAAATCCTGTTCGTTGATGGAAAAAGTTACCGGCTGCTCGGGCAGGTTTTTCAGGTATTCCAGCAGGATTTTGGAAGGCACGCAAATGCGGCCATCGCCGTTAGCTTCGTTTACCTCCATCTGAATGCGCATCATGGTTTCCAGATCGGTGGCGGTAATGGTCAGCCTGTTGCCGTTGAGTTCAAAAAGAAAATCTTCCAGTACGCTCAGCACGGTGTTGGTGCTGATAATGCCGCTGATTTGCTGCAGGTTTTTAAGCAGGGTAGTAGAGGTGACGATGAAGCGCATATAGAAAGAGGCAGATTGAGGTTAAGGTTAAGACTGAGAAAATTTAGAACCGTTCCTGTTTTCATCCGCCACAAAAGCGGATCCAGATTTCCGGCAGGCGCAAAGATAAAGGGTGAGTCCATACCCGCTTGCGCGGTTTTAAGGCTGTTTAAAAATGAAAGGGATAACATCCCGTTCCCCGCCATTCTTTTATTTTCGCAGACTTTTTATAGCGAGCAGACGCGATACATCCGGAAACGCGGTACATCGTGTTTCTATCATTTGAATATGGATATTAAAGACCTGATGCCACACGTAGAGGCCCTTATTTTCGCCAGCGACCGCCCTTTAACGCAAATAGAGCTGACGGAACTTTTAACCCAGGGGCTGGAAGTACCGGTGATGACGGAACGCGTGGCCGGATGCCTGGATGCCATTCATGAAAAATACGCTGCCGATTATTATCCATTTTCGCTGCGCCAAAGCGGCGGCGGCTACCAGTTTCTGACCAAGCCTGCTTTTCACCAGACGGTGCTGCAGCTGAATGGCGATAAATACATCCGCAAGCTCAGCATGGCCGCCTTGGAAACCCTGGCCATTATTGCCTACCGGCAGCCGGTTACCAAAGCAGAGATAGAATACATCCGCGGGGTCAGTGTGGATTATTCCATCCAAAAGCTGCTGGAAAAAGAATTGATCATCATTACCGGCCGTAAGGAAGACGCGATTGGCAAGCCGCTGCTTTACGCTACTTCACGCCATTTTATGGATTACCTGGGCATCAACAGCCCCGATGAGCTGCCGCGCCTTAAAGACATCACCAATGTAGAAGTGGTGCTGCCCACCGATGCCAACGAAGCACAACCGGAAGCACCCATTGCCATGCATGTAGGCCCGGATGGCGCTTTGGAAGAGCAATAGTGCTTCTGGCCACCAGAAGCGGTAAGGCCCGGGCTCGTTAATCTCCCTCGAAATCTTCCTGTAGCAGCGGCTCCAGGCCTTTGCGTGCAGGGCCGGTCAGCAGGGCGCCGTTCGGCGCAAAGCGCGAGCCATGGCAGGGGCAATCCCAGCTGGTTTCGGCATTGTTCCAGTCTACCACGCAGCCGGCATGCGGGCATACCGGGTCCAGCGCATAAACCTTTCCTGCTTCGTCTTTATAAATGGCTACTTTTTTGCCCTCCCAGTCGGCCAGGCGGCCTTCGCCGGGCGCCAGTCCGGCCAGGGCTTCCAGTTGTTCATACGCAAAGCGCTTGCCTACAAACTGGCTCACCACATCGGCATTCTCCTTTACAAATTCCATAAAGCCGGCTACCGGTTTTACCCGCGATGGCTTAAAGAGCGCTTCAAACGGTGTTTCTTTCCCCAATAAAATATCGCGCAGCACAATGCCGGAAAGCGAGCCCAGTGTAATGCCATTCCCGCTAAAGCCGGTGGCGCAGTAAACACCGTCTGCATCGCCTGGCATCTGCCCGATGTACGGCAGGCCATCCGCGCTGTTGAAGTATTGCGAAGACCAGCGGTACACTATTTCATCCACATCATACAACTCGCGTACAAAAGCCTCCAGCTGTGTAAAGGCAAAGGCCTGGTTTTCGCCATGACCGGTCTTGTTATCAAAACCGCCGGCTACCAGGTATTGTTTTCCGTTCCACTCCTGCGTGCGGATGTAGTGATAGGGTTCTTTCAAATCATAAATCAGCGCATCCGGGTAATTGCCGCTTTTCAGGGTGCAGGCCAGGGCATAACTGCGATAAGGCGCACAGCGAAAATGCAGCACGTTTATGCCCGGCGGGATGTGCGTAGCATACACCACCTGCCGCGCCAGGACCGGTCCCACAGAGGTTTCTGTTTCAAAATAATCTTCTTTTTGGCTGCGGTTGCCGGCTACAGCGTGCTGCAGCACCACGCCGCCCAGGCTTTCGAAAGCTTTGGCCAGCCCGTAGATGTATTGGGTAGGATGCACCTGCGCCTGATCCGCAAACAGGGCTACTTTGGTATAAGGCAGCGGTGCGGGTGCGGTTGGGGTTTCCTGCACGGCCACGCCGGCCTGCCGGGTACCGTCTATAATGTCCTGCAATTCTTTTTCTTCCGCTTCGCCATTGGCCAGCAGGTAGCCGGGCCGGTAAGAGAAGCGCGCATCTATCTGGTAGCGGTTGCTTAAATCTTCTACCAGCCGGATGGCCTGCCGGCAGCCTTCACCCAGCAGGCGGGCGCCTTCCTCGCCAAAATCGCTGACTACGGTGTTATACGGGGTATCCAGCATGGTGTTGAGGTGGGCCGTAGTGCCGCCGGTGGTGCCAAAGCCCAGGTTGTGCGCTTCGGCCAGGATGCATTGCTGCCCCTGTTCCTGCAAAAGCAGGGCGGTGGTAAGGCCGGTGATGCCGCCGCCTACTATCAGCACGTCATACACTTTGCCGGGCACCCACATGTTGGTGGACTGATAATCTTCGCCCACAGCCTGCCAGAGGCTTTCGGAGCTGCCATCTCTGTTCATAGAAGGTTTTGTTTTTTAAAAACAGAAACAACTAAAAAACCCGGCCAGGTGGTGTATCATTTGAGAATTTGAAGATTTGGAAATTTGAAGATGGGTTATCTAATCACCAATCACTATGTAGTGTTACCAGAAGCCTTGCATAGCCCGCAGGGGCGCAGGACCTGAATATTACTGGAGGAAAACCTACGCCCCTACGGGGCTTTAGCCCCATAAGCTTGAATAACTACCATACCTAGTGCCCCTACGGGGCTTTAGCGCACTGAAGGCTTGAATAGCTACCATACCTGCGCCCCTACGGGGCTTTCAGCACGTTGGGGACAAACTGCCAACACGGACTAATTCCTAACGACTAATGACCAAATACTAATGACTAACGACTAAACCCTAAAACCTAACCCCCACTCCCAGCAGCCAGTTAAAGCCGGCCTGCGGAAAGTAAGCGTTGCTGGTGTAGATCTGTCCGCCTTCCAGGTAGCTGTAGGTAAAGCCATTGCTTTCATACAGCCTGTTGAAGATGTTGTTGAGTGAAAGGTTAAAGGAAAGCTCCCCGATACTGCGCGGCGCCACATCGTAATGCAGCTTTACATCGCAAAGGGTATAGGCCGCGATGCTGCGCGCCTCATTGCTGGTATTATCCAGGTACTGCCGGCCCACATGCCGGCCCCAGATACCGATACTGAAGTTTTTCAGCTGTGGTTTTTCAGGGAAAGGCAGCAGCGTAGCGCCGGCAGCGGCGGTAAGGTTGGGGGAAAAAGCAATATCGGTAGTGCCGTGGTACACTGCCTGCTGATCGCCCGCATCATAATCATCCACAAACTCTGTAAAATCCTGGATTTTGTTTTGAGAAAAAGCAGCGTTACCGGTAAGCGTCAGCCAGGGCAGGAGGCGGCCGGTAGCCGCCAGTTCTACACCGGCGCGATAGCTGCGGGACACATTGCTGCGGTTGTAGGCGCCCACATCGTTGATTTGGCCCGTCAGTACCAGCTGATCTTTGTAATGCATGTAATAGCCGTTGATCTGCGCGCTCCACTTTAGCTGACGGATTTCATAACCGGCTTCTACATCTGTAAGGTATTCGGCTTTCGGCTGCTGACCCGGCGTTGCTTCAAAATCATCGCGGTTGGGCTCATGGCCGGCATAGGCAACAGAGGCATACACCCGCTGCTCTTTTTGCGTGGTTTGCTGCAAGAGGTAACTGAGGCCCAGGCGCGGATTGAAAAAGGTATAATCAGCCTCCGGGCGCAGTTCCGGATTTTTCCGGAAGCCGTTCATACGGTAGGCGATGCTGCGCACCTGCGCTTCGCCAAACAAGAGCAGCTGCCCCAGGGTATATTGCGCTTTCAGGTAAGCATGGGCATCCCGCTTAAAAGCATCGTTGCTGTACCACTGATAATCCGAAGGAAAGCCGTATTGCGCCCATTTTACCCGGCCATAATGCAGGCCTTCGTATTGGGAAAGGCCGCCTCCAAAAGTGGCTTCCAGCTTTTCTTTTTTATACAGCAAAGAAAACACGGCGCCGTAGTGGTAATTATCCAGCCAAAGCTGCCGGATAAGGTCGGCACGCTTAAAAGTATCATGACCGGCAACAAAATCGGGCAGGTAATAAGCAGCAAATTTCTCGCCCAGTCTGTATTCTTCATAGTAGCCCAGGCCGCGGGTCAGGAACAAACCTATATTGGCGCTCAGGAAGGAATTAAAGCGGTAATCCTGGAACAGCTGAAAATAATTTTGCCCGTAATTGTCCGTCTGGTTGTTGTAATAAGTGCCATCCCGCTTCAGGCCCAGCTCATTAAAAGTCCGGTTGGTAGCCAGCGAATCCTGCGGCACCCCGTTCCAGGCCTGCCCTGTTTTTTCCCGGCCCAGCAGCAGCATAAAGCGCAGCATGGCTTTTTCATTTTGCCGCCAGGCAGCGGAAAGCTGCAGCGACTGTAAATCGCTGGCGCTGTTGCGCACATAGCCTTCCGAAACAATTTTGGAGAGCCGGACATCCAGTGCGAATTGGTGTTGCAGCCAGCCGGTACCGGCCTTTACACTGTAGCGCTGCGTGCCAAAGCTGCCAAAACCTGCGTTTACTGCTGCGGTGGGTGTATCGGAAACAGCGGCATTTGCTATGCTGACGGTAGCGCCAAAAGCACCGGCCCCATTGGTGGCAGAGCCCACCCCGCGCTGCACCTGGATGGAACTGGTGGAAGCCGCCACATCGGGCAGATCCACGAAAAAAGCGCCCTGGCTTTCGGCATCGTTTACAGGGATGCCGTTAAGCGTAAAGTTGATGCGGGTAACGTCTGCACCACGGATGCGCAGGTTGGTATAGCCGGTGCCGGTGCCGCCATCTGAGCTTACCACCGCCGAAGGCGTGTATTGCAGCAGGTAGGGCAAATCCTGGCCGAGGTTGTTGTTTTGAATTTCTTTCCGGTTCAGCTCGGTTTTGGCATAAGGCGCCCTGGGCGCGGCGCGCAGCGAGCGGACTTCCACGGTTTGCAGTTGCGTGGAAAGGGAATCGTTTGGATGGTAAAAGCCGGTGGTGTCCTGTGCAAAGAGGGCAGGAGTGCCCAGCAGGGCGGCAGCAAGGAAAAGGGAGCGCATGATAAAAGGGGTTGTGCTTTCGCGTTTTGAAGTACAACCGGAGCGCTGAATACCTGAAGGCCGTTTGGGTTAAAACCTGCGCGCAGCAAGCGGCAGCTTTTATTGCTTCCTAACCAGCATTACCTGGTCTAAGGTTCGGCGGGTATGATCTCAGCCTTTGGTAAAGGCACCCCGGGGCTTTTCTAATTTTCTTATTAAGCCGCTGCAAAGATAAGTTCAAAAAAAAGCTTTTGGAAATTCAAAAAAGCCTAATTTACGCCTTCTAAAACCAAAAAAATGAAGAAAACCTTACTTACCATTCCTGCACTGGCAGCATTAATGCTGGCTTCAGGACCTGAGGCAAAGGCCCAGGCGTGGCTCGAAAACTTTGACAGCGGCATTCCCAGTACCTGGACGCTGTACGATCAGGACGGCCTTACTCCGGCTTCCGGCATTGCTTCCCTGATAACCGGCGCCTGGTCTCCGGCATCTTTAACCAGTGGCGAGAAGATCATTATTTCTACCTCCTGGTACACTCCGGCTGGTACGGCTAATGACTGGATTGTTTCACCTGCCTTTACGGTGACCAGTACAAACATGGTCCTTCACTGGGACGAACTGGCTCTGGACCCTTCTTATCCTGATGGTTATGAAGTCCGCATTTCTACTACCGGCAGCGCCGTTTCTGACTTTACTACCGTACTGTACAGCACCACCGGCGCCAGCAGTGGCGGCTTCGCCACTAAAGCAACCAGCCTGGCAGCTTACAACGGCCAAACGGTTCGTGTTGCCTTCCGCAATAACTCATTTGATAAATACATACTGGCTTTAGATAACATCGGCGCCGAAGATCTGGTTTCTACAGATCTGGCCCTGCTGAGCGTTTCGCCTGCCGCAGGCGATGCCACCGCTTATGGCAGCGTGGGTTCTACCAAAACCATTAAAGGCACCGTGAAAAACATGGGTGCCAGCACCATTACTTCCTACACTGTAAAGTATCAGGAAGGTTCCGGCCCCATCATGTCTTACACGGCTTCCGGCAGTATTACTTCTTTTGCTACCGCTACCTTTACGCACAGTGTACCTTACAGCATCACTTCTACAGGCGCACATAACCTGAATGTTTGGGTAGAAGCTACCGGCGACGTAAATGCAGGCAATAATACTGCGACTACTACCCTTACCGGTGTTGACTTTATGCCTGCCAAGCGCATCCTGGCAGAAGAAGCTACCGGCACCTGGTGCGGCTGGTGCACACGCGGCGTTGTTTACATGGATTCTATCCACAATGCCCATGGCGACAAGTTTAGCCTGATTGCAGTGCATAACGATGACCCGATGGTTATTCCTGCCTATGATGCCTATATCGGTGGCTTTATCGGTGGCTACCCCTCCATGGTGGTTGACCGTAATTACGAAGCAGATCCCAGCGATTTGTTTGACGTTTACAATGCAGATAAAGACAACTTTGCCTTTGCCACCATTGCCTTCTCTCCAAGCACCGTTACAGCTACCAACGTGACACTGCCCGTAAGCGTTACACCTGCTGTAAATATGAGCGGCGACTACCGACTGGCACTGGTGCTTACAGAAGATGATGTACAAGGCACCGGCAGCGGCTGGAACCAGGCTAACTACTACAGCGGCGGCGGCAGTGGCCCCATGCAAAATGCCGAGTACAACTTTGCAACGCTTCCCAGCTCTGTGCCGGCAAGCATGATGAAGTATGACTTCGTAGCCCGCTCTGTTACCCCAAGCATCGGCGGTGATGCAGGCAGCCTGCCTGCAACCATGACTGCTGGCAACACCTACACTTACAGCTTTACCGCGCCTATCAACAGCAGCTGGAACGTTAGCAAAATGCGCGGCGTGGTTATGCTGATCCGCAATTCTGACGGCGCCGTTCTGAATACAAATTCAACCGGCATGGGCCTGGGTGTCAACAATGTTTCCAACAACATCAACAGCCTGAACCTGTATCCTAACCCCACCCGCGGCGATGTACAGGTGAAACTGGAACTGAAAGATGCAGCCCCGGTTGTTATCACTGTAAGCGATGCTATGGGCCGCGTGGTTTATACCCACAACAACGGCAACACTGCAGCCGGTGAAAACTTCTTCACGGTACCTACTGCCGGCATGGCTTCCGGTGTGTACAGCGTACAGGTGAAAGCCGGTACCGCCACAACCGTAAAACAACTGAGCGTGGTAAAATAAGCCCCGCTGCTTTTACTTATAAAAAAAGGTCGTCCATAACGGACGACCTTTTTTTGTTATTGGGTAAGGCTTGTTTTTGGCCGCCGCTTAGGGCAGGTCTCCTTCAAAATAGGCAATCACACATTCCTGCAACAGGCGCTCCTGCGCCGCCAGGCCGGGCTCCGGCATGGGTTTCTGCACCTCAAAATGCGGCCATCCTTCTTCATCGCGGTGGCTGAGGCGAAAGTAGCCTCTTTGCGACAGGAGGGTACAGACGGCTATGTGCATCAGATCCTGTTTTTGCTCTTTGGTAAATTTGCCGCGGGGCGCCGGCTTTCCAAATTCGTTGACGCCGATTAAATATAAGATAGCCTGCAGATCCGGCTTTTTGCCAAAACGCGCTTCCAGCAGCGCTTCCACCTTTTGCCAGGCAGCGATAAATTGAAGATCATTCATAAACGCGGCAAAGTTAGCCGGCTTTGGAATTTGGGGTTTGGGATTTGGGATTCACGCCCCCTGGTATCATTTTATTTACACCCATTGCATACCTAACACTAAAACCTTATTACTATGGGCATTTTATCCTGGATATTGTTTGGCCTGATTGCAGGCATTATTGCAAAAGCTATTCACCCCGGAAAAGACCCCGGCGGCTGGCTTGTTACCATTATTATTGGCATTGTAGGCGGCATTGTAGGCGGCTGGATTGGCATGGCCCTTGGCTGGGGCGATGTAGACAGCTTTTCTATCCGTTCCTTCCTGCTGGCTGTGGTGGGCGCTGTGCTGGTGCTTTGGATTTACGCAAAAATCCGTGGTCCGCGCCGGCTGGATGCTTAACCTTTCACCTTTTTCAAATAAAATACCCGTCCAGAAAGTGGGCGGGTATTTTTTTGCCAGATAAACGTGAATCCAGCATAGGGCTGTTATTTCTTCTTTTGCCTCCCTCAAAGAAGCAAAAATTCAAGGCCACCTCCCGATTTAAAAGGCGCCTAAGTTGCTGCTCATCATAAGAACTAAAACAAGTTTCGGGTTAGATAAACGGGCACAAAGCGCTCTTCTTTAAAACGGGCTTTTTTCAGGGCTATCTGTAATTGGTGATAACAATTTCGTTGATAGCGCCGCGCTTCGAGGCATCTGCATTTATCATACGGCGTGCAGGGATGCGCCTGATGGTAAAACCTTCATACAGGCGATCAAAAAAATCATCTTCCGGGTCTGTATTTCTGGGATCTGAATTACTCAGCATCAGAAAAGAACCCCCTTCATGCAGTTGCCGGTAATGGGCAGCTAACTCCCGTTGCGCGGCATCGCCAAACGAAAAGCGGCTGTAGGCGGTAAAGGCAGCCGTTTTACTAAGCGGGCGGTACGGCGGGTCAAAATAAATAAACGCTTCTTTCGTGATGATCGGTGATAAAGCTTCCCGGAAATCACCATGGCGGATAAGGGCTTGCTGCAAGGCTGCTGCTGCTGCCAGCAGGTTGGGCGCATCGCAGATGGTTGGCTTTGCATAATCGCCGGCAGGCGTATTAAAATCCCCTTTGGCATTTACCCGGTACAAGCCATTAAAACAGGTACGGTTCAGGAAAATGAGCTGCGCTGCCCGTTTCAGCCATTTCCGGGAATAACGGGTAAAGTCTATGCTGCAGCGGCCTTCATTAAAAGCGGCTCTCTGCGCGTAGTAAAATGCTTTTCTTTTTTCCCCATCCAGCTGCAGGTATTGCGTTTCCAGCCCGGCCAGGCAATCTATTAAATCCGCTGCATCTTTTTGTACCACCCGGTACGTCAGGACCAGTTCTTCGTTGATGTCGCAGAGGTAAGCCGTTTCAATTTGCCGGTGCTGAATAAGGTCGAAAAAAACAGCACCGCTGCCCAAAAAAGGCTCGCAATAGGTTTTGATGCCGCCCGCCAGCAGGGCAGGCGGGTACAGCGCCTGAAAGCCTGGCAGCAGCTGGCTTTTACCGCCGGCCCATTTCAGGAAAGGCCTGGCTACAGGCCGCGCGGCGGGAAGAGGATGGGCAGGCATGGCCCAAAAATAAAGCGCAAAGGCAGGAAAAGCGCCTTGCCCTTCCTGCCTTTGCTGTTTGTTTTAAACAAAAAAGCGGCCGGATGGCCGCTTTTTACTTAAAGCACTTTGGTGCTGTATTTTATTTCTGCCTGCTGGCGCAGCTGCTCCATTACCTGTCCGCGCAGCGCGTTGCGCAGCTGCATTTGCTGCATGTTGCGCTGCTGGTCTATCATGGCCGGGTTGGCGGCATTGGGGTTGGTTTCACGGTGCACCAGGCTGGTAAAGTAAACGGCCTCGCGGCTTTTGATAGCCGGGCTGGTAGCGCCCACCTGGAAGTTGGGATAAAACGAATAACCCACCACTTTAGGCTCGTTGCCAAATGCCTGGGCAAAACCCTGGGCGGCGTTCAGCGAATCGGCCATCTGAATGGGTTGTCCGCTGGCGGTAGCAATAGCATCCAGGTTGCCCTGGCCTTTGTATTTATTGGCAATGACATCCAGCTTTTTCTGGGTTTTTACAATGTTTTCCAGCTGGGGACGTACTTCATCGGTAAGGTTGATAAGGCCGGGATTTTGCTCGGCTGCCACGTGCGCTACAATGTAGCGGTCTTCGCCCATTTTCATAGGTTCGCTTACATCGCCAATACCATTTTCGTATGACCAGCGTACCAGTTCGCGGGCATTGTCCATGCCTTCAATCTGGAAATCGGAAGGACGCACATTGGCGGTAAACTTATTGTACTGGCCGCTTTTAAGCGCTGCCTCAAACTTTTTACCGTTGTTGTTTTCCGCGGCAAATTTATTGGCAGCTGCAAAAGCCTGTTGCTCGGCAGCATCGCCAATATTCAGGCTTTTGCGCACGGTAGCTATTCTATAGGCCGGCTCAAAGTTTTTCTGATCATTGATGCGGATGATGTGGTAACCAAACTGGGTTTTTACCACTTTCATGTCGCCGGTTTTGCTGCTGAAGGAAAAGTCATTGAACTCCGGCACCATCACGCCGTAAGGGAAATAGCCGAGGTCGCCGCCATTTTGGGCGCTGCCCTGATCGGCGCTGAAAGTTTTGGCCAGGGTATCGAAGCTGGCGCCGCCCTGAATGGCAGCCAGCAGCGAATCGGCACGCTTGTGCGCCGCGCTGTCGTCTGTATTCTGATCAAAGGCAATGAGGATATGCTGCGCTTTTACGGAATCCGGCTGTGTACGCACTTCCATCATGCGTACCATTTTATAAGAACCGTTGTCGAAATAAGGACCGTACACACCTCCTACCGGCAGGCTCAGGATAGAGTCTGCAAAGGGATTGAGGAACGAATTGCGGGTAACAAAATTTTCGGAATAACGATCTTCGGAAGAGCGGTTCACAAAGTTTTCCACATCGCTGGTAGTGGCAAATTCCTCGCGGGATTTTTGCAACTCGCCCAGAGCGCGGGCCGTATCCTGTGCATCCGGCTTCACGGTAAAGACCACATAGTCAATATAACGCGACTTTTCTTTTACGGTAAAGAGCGCTTTGTGCTTGTCCATGTAGTCTTTAAGGTCCTGATCGGTCACCTTTACCTCGGCATCATTTACAGTGGTGGCCGGGATGGCTACATAACGGATGCCTGCGGTTTTACCGGCATCTGCTGCCTGGCGTGCCACCATAAATTGCGGCACATAGGCGGCTGCGCCCAGTACAGCGCTGTATTTCTGAATTAAACGCTGGCGCACCACAAAATTTTTGAGTGCCTGCCATTGGGCACCGGCTTTGGCTACTTCCGGCACATTGGCGTTTCTTTTTACCTCTGCTTCAAACTGTGCGATTCCGGAAGGGTCGAAGCGGCCGGTTTGCTGATTGATGAAGTAAGGAAACTGCTGAATGGCAGGGTCGGGATTGGCGCCCACGGTCATGTCTTTAATTTCCTGGGGCGTTACGCTGAGGCCCAGCTTTTCGATATCCGGGGCGGCTACCTGCTCCATCACCAGTTCCTGCAGGGCCTGCTCGCGCAACTGCGTGCGGGTGGCATCATCCGGCTGCTTGCCTTTGTTGAATACTTCATAGAGATATTCATAATCGCGCACGCGCTGATCATACTCCGGGTATTCTATTTTATGACCATTTACCTTGGCTACATAATTGCTGCCGGAAAAAGGGTTTCTGCTACCGGAAAAGGCGTCCATCAGGATAAAGCCCACCAGAGCCAGCGCAATTACAAAACCGGCGAGCTTGGCATAGCGCTCACGGATACTTCTGATTACCGACATAGAGAAGAGAGGTTGCTTGAAAAGGTAATTTTAGGATTGTCTTTTTTAGAAAAGACTGCAAATTTAGGTAAATAGGTTTATTTTCCTCTTAATGGGTTCCATTATTTAGCAGCCTGCCATTGGGCAGCTTTGTGAATGGCTGTGGATAAGGTTGAAAACCATTGTGAATGGAGCGGGCAGCGAGCTTGAAAAGTAAGACAAGCGGAGGCGGAAAAGCAAGGGAAATTTTTTTGCACCCAAAACTGTCAGAGAGATTTCACAGCAATTTTCGGTATTTCCAACCAGATATTTTTTCAGGGTGGCGTTGTTAACTACTTTTGAACAATTACAGGAAGCAGCAGCAAAATAAAGCTGCATCATGCCACCCGCTTATGTGAATATCCTGTGGACAGAAAGCGTTTTTGAAAGTTGCGTTCTGAATTCCGCTTTTTTGCTCAGAATTTCACAGGGCTAATGATAATAGCCTTTCTTTAAAAATTTATTTCATTATATTTTATGTCTGTGGAAATCGAACAAGCAACAGCAAACCTGGCGCGCAACGGCTACCTGGATGTGCCCGTGGATCCTTCGCTGGATTTATTTGAAGAACTGACCAAACTGAAAAAGGAAAAGAACGCGGTGCTGCTGGCGCATTATTACCAGGAGCCCGATATTCAGGACGTGGCCGATTTTATTGGCGACAGTCTGGGCCTGGCACAGCAGGCTGCCAAAACCGATGCCGATATTATTGTATTTGCCGGCGTGCATTTTATGGCGGAAACAGCCAAGATCCTGAACCCGCATAAAAAAGTGCTTTTACCGGATTTAATGGCCGGCTGCTCGCTCAGCGACAGTTGTCCGCCGGTATTGTTTGAAAAATTCAGGGCTGCGCACCCGGATCACCTGGTTATCTCTTACATCAACTGCTCTGCCGGCATTAAAGCATTGAGCGATATTATCTGCACTTCCTCTAATGCACAGCTGATTGTGGAAAGCCTTCCGAAAGATCAGCCGATTATTTTTGCGCCCGACCGCAACCTCGGCGGTTATATTAATAAGGTAACGGGCCGGAATATGCTTCTGTGGAACGGCGTCTGCATTGTGCATGAGTTATTTTCCCTGGAAAATATTGTGCGGCTGAAGACACGGCACCCGCAGGCTAAGTTTATAGCGCACCCGGAATGCGAAGAAGCAGTGTTGCGCGAAGCAGATTTTATTGGTTCCACGAGTCAGTTGCTGAAATTCGTGCAAACAGAGCCCGCCACAGAATTTATCGTTGGCACCGAAACAGGCATTTTACATCAGATGCAACAACTGGCGCCCGATAAGGTGTTGATTCCCGCCCCGCCGGATAACAGCTGTGCGTGCAACAATTGTCCGCATATGAAGCGAAACACGCTGGAAAAGCTATACAATTGCCTGAAATATGAATTGCCGGAAATAACGCTGGATGAAACGCTGCGGCAACAGGCCGAAAAACCTATTCTGCGCATGCTGGATCTCAGCCGGCAGTTTGGCCTGGGCTAAGCAATATGGAAATAAAAACAAACGATTTTAGGCCGGCGAGAAAAAAATTTGGATATTCCTTTTCTTTTTCGCTAACTTGCCTGTCAAAATTTCTGAACAATTAATTAGAAAGCTATGAAAAGAAAAATGCTACACATGGCGTCGGCAATTGCATTGCTGGCGATGGGCCTGCCCGCGCAGGCGCAATGGGTGAATGTGCTTGGAGGCCGGTTTGTGGTAAATGCGCCCGCACCGCTGGGTGGCCAGAAAACCGTGTATGAAGTAGCCAATGATGGTTCTGGTACTGCCGCTCAGTGGGGCCGTGCCATTGACTCTGTTTGGCTGGATGTGCCGCTGGGCAAAGCGCTGGCAGGTACCGACTCTCTGGGTTGCGGACCGGTTACTACTGCGCTTACGGGTAAATTTGCCCTGGTTCGCCGCGGTACCTGCTCGTTTACAGAAAAAGCGGCTAACGCACAGGCAGCCGGTGCCATTGGTGTACTGATTGCCAATCATACCGCAGGCGCTGGTGTTGCCGGTATGGCCTACACCGAAGGTTTTGGCACCATTAATATTCCGGTAATGATGATTACTAAAGAGCTGGGAGACAGCCTTTATGCTGCTATCAATGCTGGAGATGACGTAACCATCAGCCTGAGCCGCTGGGGCTTTAATGTACCTAATGATTTGACTATGGTACCTAATGCACAGCCTTTGTTTCATGCGGTTGCTATTCCCTACAAGCAATTGCAATCCGACAATGGCGAGCCGGAAGCGTACAATCAGTATTTTGGCAGCTGGGTAGCCAATACCGGTACCGATGACCAAAACGGACTGCTGCTTCGTTCTACCATTACCTTTAACCCTGCTTCAGGTGGCAGCACGGTGCTGAGCGATGATTCTATTTCTTTCTCCGGTGCCTTTGAACCAACTGATTCTGTAGCTTTCCTGATGAACGATGCTTCTGCCACACAACTGCATGTGGATGAAAAGGGCGTTATCAATGTACAGTACCACGTGCATGGCGATCAGGAAGATGATTATCCACAGGATAACTACAGCAGCTACAACATCTACGCTACCGATGCCATGTACAGTAAAGGCCGTATAGATCCTGCTACCAACCTGCCAACGGTAGTGGGTGGTTACAAGCTTTCTGCCGGTACACCTATGGTATGGGGTGCTACTTATTATGTAGCCAAAGGCGGTGATTCTGCTAAATTCGCCCAGTTTACTGTTTCTGACGGTGTAGCGGATGAGCATAGCCTGGAAGGTCTTCCGGATGTAAACTGTATGCTGTACAGCTGGAATGATGCAGACGGAGACGGCGTTATGCAGGCTTCTGAACTGAATCTTGAAGGCAGCGGTACTTATACCTTTGGCGCTGCTGATTCTAACTATAATATCTTCAGTACCCAGTTGTATGAAGGCACCGGCACCACCGGCTTGCCTCCGGTTCTGAAAAACGATACCTGGTACTGGGTAGCCTTTGAAGTGCCTAGCAACTATTATTTCGGTTATGACGACATCAACTACTATACCCGTCTGGCAAGCTCTGAAGCCAACGACGCGTACAGCGGTCCTACCATGGAATACTGGCAGGCACAATTCTATGGCGGCAGCGTAAGCGATGCCAGCCCTTCAGATACCATGCGTATGCTGCCTTTTACAGCCCAGCCTGCGGATGCCTATTCCATTGATTCTGTTTACTTCCTGAATAGCAACAACGTTCCGATTGCTACCCTGCTGACTGAATCACCAGTTGTAAACGTGAAGAACACGGCCTACAACTTTTCCAGCCTGGAAATGTTCCCTAATCCGGTTCAGAACGAGCTGAATGTAACTGTAAACATGAAAAATGTTGCTGAAAAGGTTACTTACCGTGTGGTGGATGTAATGGGTCGTACCATGCTTTCCGGCAACCTGTATCAGGCCAAGAATACCAGCTTCAAGATCAACACCAGCTATCTTGCTGCCGGTAATTATTACCTGATCATGAACGACGGTTCTAACTCTACTTCCAAGAAATTTGTCAAAGCCGGCAAATAATTCTTAATCGTAGTTCAAAAAAAGGGATTGCAATGGCAATCCCTTTTTTTATGCCAATCCGGTAATAATTGTTTCACGTGGAACCTTGCTTTCTTAATTTTGCTTTCTTATGTTTCAGAGATATGATGTAATTGTGGTAGGCGGCGGTCATGCAGGTTGCGAAGCAGCAGCGGCAGCAGCTAACATGGGCTCTAAAGTTTTGCTGATTACCATGAATATGCAAACCATTGCACAAATGAGTTGTAATCCGGCAATGGGTGGGATTGGTAAAGGACAGATTGTCCGGGAGATAGATGCCTTGGGTGGTTATAGCGGGATCGTGTCGGATAAAACCATGATACAATTCCGGATGCTGAATAAAAGTAAAGGTCCGGGTATGTGGAGCCCCAGGACGCAAAACGATAAGGCCATGTTTGCACAAGTATGGCGGCAAATGCTGGAAGCAACCAATAATGTTGATTTCTGGCAGGATATGGTTCGTTCCTTAATTGTTTCACGTGGAACAGTGCAAGGAGTGGTAACAGGACTGGGAAAAGAAATCTATGCAAAAACAGTAGTGCTTACCAATGGTACCTTTCTGAATGGCGTGATACACATAGGAGAGCAGCAATTAGGCGGTGGCAGAATGGGAGAAAGTAAAGCAACCGGGCTTACAGAACAATTAACTTCGATGGGCTTTGAAAGCAACCGCTTAAAAACCGGAACGCCGCCAAGAATAGACGGCCGCTCTTTGGATTACAGTAAAATGGAAATTCAGGAAGGCGATAAAGAAATAACCGGGTTTAGTTATGAAGCTATAGATAAGATAAAGCCGGAAGTACAAAGATGTTGCTGGATAACCTATACCAACGAAGAAGTGCATGATATCCTGAAAACCGGTTTTGATAAATCGCCTATGTTCCAGGGTAGGATTCAGGGAACCGGTCCGCGTTATTGCCCTAGCATAGAAGATAAAATAAACCGCTTTGCCGAAAGAGACCGGCATCAGTTGTTTGTAGAGCCGGAGGGCTGGAATACAGTGGAAATTTACGTGAACGGCTTTAGTACCTCTTTACCGGAAGAAGTACAGTACACAGCTTTAAGCAAAGTGCCCGGTTTTGAACATTGCAAGTTCTTCCGGCCGGGATACGCCATTGAATATGATTACTTCCCGCCCAATCAGTTGCAATACACGCTCGAAACCAAGGAAATTGAAAATTTGTTTTTTGCCGGACAGATAAACGGTACTACCGGTTACGAAGAAGCTGCCTGTCAGGGACTAATGGCCGGTATCAACGCGCACCGGAAAGCGCATAACGAAAAGCAAATCGTACTGCAGCGCAACGAGGCTTATATAGGGGTATTGATAGACGACCTTATTAATAAAGGAACAGAGGAACCTTACCGTATGTTTACCAGCCGGGCAGAGTTTCGCACTTTGCTGCGCCAGGATAATGCAGACCTGCGCCTGACCCGGCTTTCTTATGAATGGGGATTGGCTTCTGAATCAAGAATGGAAGCTGTGAAAGAAAAAGAAACGGCGGTAGCAGACGTTATTGGCGTGTTGCAGCAGTGGGATGTTTTGCCAGAACAGGTAGCTGCTTATTTGCAGGAAGCAGACAGCGCCCCGTTACAGGAAAAAACAAAAGCTGCTAAATTGCTGCTACGTCCGGGCATTCATTTAAATGAATTGCAGCATAGCATTCCCGCTTTGTCTCAAAGGTTAAGTGGCTATGACACAACGGTTTGCGAACAGGCCGAAATTCAGCTGAAATACGAAACCTATATTCAGAAAGAGCAGGACGTGGCCCGGAAAATGGCTGCTTTGGAAGATTTGGAGATTCCTGAACACTTCAATTACGAGAAAATCACCGCGTTGGGTACCGAAGCCAGGCAGAAATTAGCCCGTATAAAACCAAGAACATTGGGGCAGGCAAGCCGCATCAGCGGCGTAAACCCCACAGACGTTCAGATTCTCATGGTTTATATGGGCAGATAGCTTCTGTTGATAGAGTCAGTGAAGAAAGCAGCAAAGTCACCTTATTTGCTGCTTTCTTTTTTTATAAAGGCGATTTTCAACGTAAAACTCTATTAAAAATCGTTGGTTTGGGCCATTTTTAGCCGGAATGGCTTAACTTTAGAAAGCCTTCAAAAAGGGTTTTTCAGGATTAGAAATGGATTTCAGAAGCGCTATTTACCGTTATTGTAATTATCAGGAGCGTTGCCATTCCGAAGTAAAAAACAAGCTTTATGAATTGGGTGCTTATACTACCGACGTGAATGCTTTACTGGCAGAACTGGTGGAAGCCGGCCTACTGAACGAAGAACGGTTTGCACGCAGCTATGCACGCGGCAAGTTCAGAATGAAAGGTTGGGGCAGAAACAAGATAAAATACCAGCTAAAAGCCCTTCAGGTTTCTGAATACTGCGTAAGAAAAGGATTGTCTGAAATTGACCCGGAAGAATACGATCAACGATTGAAACAGCTTGTGGCACAAAAATATGATTACTATAAAACGCAAAAGCCGGAGTGGGCGCGCAGGCAAAAAGTAAAACAATACCTGCTTTCCCGCGGCTACGAAGCCAGCCTTATTGAGGAAGCGTTGCGTGAACTTTTATCCGTGATGTAGCGATTGCTTACTTTTACGATTATTAACCAATACCTGATTTTATGATTCACCAGGTTACCGAAGACGTTAGCATTAGTGTGGAAGTCTTTTATCAGCCCGCACAATCCAACCCGCTGATAAACGAGTATTTATTCGCTTACCGCATTACTATTGAAAATCAGGGAGAACAACCCATGCGCCTGCTGCGCCGCCACTGGCATATTTATGACAGCAACGGCAGCTATCGCGAAGTGGAAGGAGAAGGCGTCATAGGTCAGAAACCTATTTTACAGCCCGGTGCTTCTTTTCAATACACCAGCGCCTGTCAGCTGCGCAGCGAAATGGGAAAGATGCTGGGCACTTACACCCTGGAGAACCTGTACGACAAAAGGATGCTGCTGGCTTACATCCCGGAATTTGATTTGATTGCCCCGCAAAAGCTCAACTAACCAAGGCTTGTTGCTTAAAAATAGTTTCGCTTAAAATAACAGGTAAACTACATTATTCCACGTTGGAATAAATTACCTTTGCAGCCCCAAAAATCCGGCAATGGGTGTTTTAATTACACGAAGGCCGCTGTCAGGGGCTTTATTTTATTTATGGACATAAGAAACATTGCCATCATTGCCCACGTTGACCATGGAAAAACTACATTGGTCGACAAGATTATTCACGCTACCAAAGTATTTCGCGACAACCAGGAAACCGGTGAACTGCTCATGGATAACAATGAGCTGGAGCGCGAGCGAGGTATCACCATCCTAGCCAAAAACATTGCTGTAACCTACAAAGACGTCAAGATAAACGTTATTGACACCCCTGGTCACGCCGACTTCGGGGGTGAAGTGGAGCGCGTGCTGAAAATGGCGGATGGCGTGCTGCTGCTTGTAGATGCTTTTGAAGGCCCCATGCCGCAAACCCGCTTTGTACTGCAAAAGGCCCTGGCCCTGGGCCTGCACCCAATTGTGGTGATAAACAAGGTAGACAAACCCAACTGCCGTCCTGAGGAAGTACACGATTCAGTATTTGAATTGTTCTTCCAGCTGGATGCTACAGAAGAGCAGCTGGACTTCCCCACGCTTTATGGCTCTGCCAAACAAGGCTGGTACAACACTTCGCTGCAGCAAAGCACCGACATCACGCCCCTGCTGGACATGATCCTCGAAAAAGTGCCTGCTCCTAAAATCTCTGAAGGCCCGGTACAGCTTCAGATTACCTCGCTGGATTATTCTTCCTTCCTGGGCCGTATTGCCATCGGTAAGGTAAGCCGCGGCGTGATTAAAGAAGGCCAACCGGTACAGCTTTGCAAGGCAGACGGCACTTTTTTAAAGAGCCGCGTCAAGGAACTCTACACCTTTGAAGGCATGGGCAAGAAAAAAGCTACTGAGGTAGCTGCCGGCGATATTTGCGCGGTGGTTGGTATCGAAGACTTCCAGATTGGTGAAACCATTGCCGATTTCGAAAACCCGGAAGCACTGCCCATTACGGCTATTGACGAACCTACGATGAACATGCAGTTTTCCATCAACAACTCGCCGTTCTTTGGCCGCGAAGGTAAATACGTAACCAGCCGCAACATCCGCGACCGCCTTTACAAAGAGCTGGAGAAAAACCTGGCACTGCGTGTAGAAGACACGCAGGATGCGGATAAATTCCTGGTTTTTGGCCGTGGCATCCTGCACCTTTCCGTACTGGTAGAAACCATGCGCCGCGAAGGTTATGAACTGACCATTGGGCAGCCGCAGGTAATTGTAAAAGAAATTGATGGCCGTAAATGCGAGCCTTATGAAACGCTGGTAGTAGACGTGCCCAGCGATTACTCAGGCAAAGTGATAGACCTGGTGACCCAGCGCAAGGGCGAAATGCTGATCATGGAAAGCAAAGGTGAGATGCAGCATCTGGAATTTGATATTCCCAGCCGCGGCCTCATTGGCCTGCGCAGTCAGATGCTGACAGCTACAGCCGGTGAAGCCATTATGGCCCACCGTTTCCGCGAATACGCGCCCTGGAAAGGTACCATTCCCGGCCGCAGCAATGGCGTACTGGTTTCCAAGTTCTCTGGTACCACCACCGCTTATTCTATTGACAAGCTGCAGGACCGCGGCGCCTTTTTCGTGGACCCGGGCGAAGAAGTGTATGCCGGTCAGATACTGGCAGAGCACATCAAGCCGGGCGATTTGAATGTAAATGCTATTGAAGGCAAGAAGCTGACCAACATGCGCGCCTCGGGTAGCGATGGTTCCGTGCAAATCACGCCTAAAATCCAGATGACGCTCGAAGAGTGCATGGAATACATTCAGCCGGATGAATGCATTGAAGTGACCCCCAAGAACATTCGCCTGCGCAAAACCATGCTGGACGAAAACGACCGTAACAAATACGCGAAGATGCTGAAAGCAGAAGCGTAAACAGTGTACTGATAGATTGGAAGCCCACATTTTATGTGGGCTTCTTTTTATATAGAAAAATGCTGCTAAAACCTATAAAATAAAGCTAATAGCGCGCTTTCAGCCCAACGAATCGGCTTACCTTTAGGTCTTTTAGAGCGAGCCTTTTTTAATGAAAAAATAATGAACTACCTGTATAAATTTATTTTATTGCCTTTGTTATTGCTGGTTGCCCAAAACGCCACCGCGCAGTTGATTCTGACAAGTGATACTACTGTCTGCCCTGGCACTACGATTACCCTGCAGGCACAGGGTTCCACTTCAGCGGAAATGACGTTTACGGACGATGTTTATTCTCCTACCATCGAATTGCCATTTGGTTTTAATTTTTATGGCAATACATTTAATTTAATATCCATCAGCTCTAATGGATACATACAGTTCCGCACGGTGCCTACTACGGCTACCGGCGATTATTCTTCTTATAGCATTACTTCCGGTATTCCGGGCAATCCGAATGTGCTGAATTCCGCCATGTGCTTTTATGCGGATTTAGATCCCCGCGTAGCAGGCGCTACCATACAATACTCAACGGTAGGTACCGCGCCTAACCGAAAATTCATCGTTACCTTTTGCAATGTGGCGATGTATTCTGTAGCCTGCAACGCTCTGAAAGCTACTTTTCAGACTATTTTGCATGAAGGCACCAATCTGATAGAATATCAGATTCAGAATGCGCCCAACTGCCCTACCTGGCAAAGCGGCCGCGCCATTCAAGGCATTCAAAACAACAATGGTACAAAGGCGTTGGCTACCCCCGGACGTAATTATCCAACTGCATGGAGTGCCTCTAATGATGGCCGGCTGTTCTCTCCTACCTCATCTTTGGATACACCCTATGTGGTAAGCTCTATTCCTTTTAATTTTATGCCGGTAGGCCCCAATATTGAATGGTATAAAAACGGCACCACCCTGGTAGGTACCGGCGCCAACCTTACTATAACGGTAGATGAACCTGCTTTTTACGTGGCCGTACCCACCGCTGCAGGTCCTTGTCTGAGCGGCGCCGAAATAGATACGGTTTACGTAGGCACTTATAATACCCTGGCACCAACGGTTTCCTCAGTCATTACCTACTGCGAAGATGCTGCGGCGGTACCCCTTACTGCCACTGCCGAGCCGGGTGCGGTGCTTTACTGGTACACTTCAGATACCGGTGGTACGCCAACAACAGTGGCGCCGGTTCCTGAAACGAGTGTGCCAGGCAGCACAACCTATTGGGTATCTGCTTTTAAAAACGGTTGTGAAAGTATCCGGAGGCCTATCACTGTTAGTGTATTGGCCGCGCCGGCCGGCCCTGCGGTGGTATCACCGGTTATTTATTGCCAGAATGAACCGGCCGTTGCACTGGCTGCAACCGGGCCCAATATTAAATGGTACACCAGCCCTGTTGGCGGCATTGCCAGCACCGTTGCGCCGGTACCCAATACGGCTGTTGCCGGTACCACTACTTATTATGTAAGCCAGACCAACAGCAGCGGCTGTGAAAGCCACCGTACGCCCGTTGTGGTGGTGGTGCATCCGACCCCGGCACTGCCTGCTACTGCTGCGACTGTAAATTATTGTCAGAACGAGCCGGCTACTGCCCTGACGGCCACCGGTACCAATCTATTGTGGTACAAGAACCCAACCGGCGGTTCCGGGGTTACTACAGCACCCGTGCCCGCTACCGGCACACCGGGCACTTTTAACTGGTATGTAAGCCAGACCATCGATGGCTGCGAGGGCCCGCGCGCGCATATAACCGTGCACGTGTACGAAACGCCCGCCCCGCCGGTTGTTAGCGATCTGACCATTTGCCAAAACGAACAACCGCCGGCAGCATGGCCTGTTACCGGCAGTAACCTGCTTTGGTACACTGCTGCCAGTGGGGGCACCGGTAGCGCAACCGCGCCGAGCATTAATACCAGCACGCCCCATATAAACAATTATTACGTGAGCCAGACGGTTAATGGCTGCGAAAGCGCCCGCGTGCCCATTCGCCTGACCGTGAACCCGCAGGTGAAAGTGGATTTTGAATTAAGCAAATTTCCGCTTTGCACCACCGATACTATTACCGTACGCTTTACCGGTATTGCGCCCTCAACCGCAGATTTTACCTGGACGCTGAATAATACCACGCTTCTAAGCGGCGATCTGAACGGCCCCGGTCCCTTAACTGTTTACTGGAACAGCGCCACAAGCGCCAGCATCCGCCTGGACGTCAGCAACCTGACCTGTTCTGATACCAAAACAATAGACTTCACCGTAGGCCAGCCGGAGTTGCCTGACTTTGAACTGCCGGACTACATTTGCCTGAATCAGCCGGCAAACATCCGTGCGCTTGGCAGCTCGGTAGGTGCCAGTACTTATTTCTGGGAGGTAGATGGCGGTAATGCCAAAATGGGTTCCAACAATGAGCATAACCTGGTAAGCTGGAATACGCCCGGCATCAAAACCGTAACGCTTTCCTTTATCAAAGACTACTGCCAGTCATTTGAAACGTCCAAAACCATATTGGTTCGCGATCTGCCAGCCGTGCAAATCCTGGATCGTCAGCAACAGCCAGCCTGTGAGTTTGATACCGTTACTTTCCGGACAACACCGGTTCCGGGCTATCAGTATGCCTGGCTGCCTTCAGAATATGTGTTGGCCGGACAGGGTACACCTACTGTGGTAATGCTGGCAAAAGGACCCAAAGATGTAAGCGTGATGGTAACAGATACATTCGGATGCATGAATGTGACCGAAGTGCCCTTCCTGGTAGAGCCTTGCTGCAACATTTCTATGCCTACCGCCTTTACCCCGAATGGAGACGGACGGAATGATATCTTCCGCATGACCACAAAAGGACATCAGCCTGTAACTTATTTCCGGGTGTATAACCGCTGGGGACAAACTGTATTTGAAAGCAGAAGTCAGTATGCCGGCTGGGATGGAACCATTAACGGTGCGCCCGCGCCCATGGATACCTACTTCTATATACTTCAATATAATTGTGAAGGCCGGCAACAGGAAGTGAAAGGAGACGTCATCCTGGTCCGCTAAGTAAATCCGCAGCTGCCGGCAACCGCAGCTCCTATTGCCTGTAAAGCAAGAAAAGCCCGACATCTGGTTGGTGCTTTTCTTGCTTTATGCTTTTTAAAACAGCTGGACAGGGCAGATTTAAAGGAGATAGAAAATCCTGAAGGCATTCAATTCGAATAAACCCACCAGGATTCCTGTACTATTGCTATAGGTAAGGCAAAAAAAGAAGCTACAGGCTTAAAAAAAGCTGCTTAAAGCAGCTCTTTGGGAGATTTTCTCAGCCACCACTGATCTGTTTGCAGAGTCAGGCCAATGGTAAAAGGATGCGTGTAAGCTGTAGGCGTAAAGCCGTATTTTCTGTAAAAAGCCTGCGCCCGCGCATTGTGTTCCCAGACACCCAGCCATTGAACCGGACAATGCGCTTTTTCTGCTTCGGATAAAAAGAATTGCATCAGCCGGTGGGCGATGCCTTTGCCATGATAAGCTTTTAAGACATAAAGGCGCACCAGTTCCATCGCTTTTTGCTCTTTGCCCGGAAGGGGAAAAGAAGGCTGCCGCTGCGCCATGGTAAAAAAGCCAACCGCATCCCTGCCCCTCCAGGCAAGCCAGGTACGTAACTTGCCGGCTTCAATTTCCTGGCGCAGTGTGTCTGCATCGTAATGCAGGGAAAGGAAGTAGCGCATGTCTTCTTCGCTGCACGTGTGGATAAATGCATCGTAAAAGCTGCGGTTTGCCACCACAGAGAACACTTCGGCATCAGCGGCCGTACAGCGCCGGATAGCCAGGTTTTCCATCTTTATTTACGGGCAATGGCAGCCTTTGCTTTGGCAATAATGTTTTCGGTAGTAAGGCCGTATTTCGCCAGCAACTGCTTGGGTGTGCCGCTTTCGCCAAACGTGTCCTGAACGGCTACATACTCCTGGGGCGCGGGAATATGGCGTGCCAGTACGCCGGCCACGCTTTCACCCAGGCCACCGTTTTGCTGGTGCTCTTCGGCCGTAACCACGCAGCCGGTTTTGCTAACGCTGTCTATCACCGCCTGCTCGTCCAGTGGTTTGATGGTGTGCATGTTAATCACTTCGGCAGAAATACCTTCTTCCGCCAGGGCGCGGGCAGCTTCAACAGCCAGCCACACCATATGGCCGCAGGCGATAATGGAAACGTCTGTGCCTTCCGCCAATAACTGTGCTTTGCCAATTTGGAAATCTTCCTCAGCGGTAAAGTTGGGCCATTTCGGCCGGCCAAAACGCAGGTACACGGGTCCCTTATGTTCTGAAATAGCAATGGTAGCCGCTTTAGTCTGATTAAAATCGCAGGGCACAATCACCGTCATGCCGGGCAGCATCTTCATCATCCCGATGTCTTCCAGCACCTGATGCGTGGCGCCGTCTTCACCCAGGGTCAGGCCGGCGTGGCTGGCGCAAATCTTTACGTTCTTGCCGCTGTAGGCAATGCTTTGGCGGATTTGGTCGTACACCCGGCTGGTGGCGAAGTTGGCAAAAGTGGTGGCGTAAGGAATTTTGCCGCCAATGGTAAGGCCTGCGGCCACGCCCATCATATTGGCCTCGGCAATGCCGCACTGCACAAAGCGCTCCGGAAATTCTTTAATAAAGGCGTTGAGCTTCAGCGAGCCGCCCAGGTCGGCCGTGAGTGCTACAATGTTTTCGTTTTTGGCTGCTGCGGCAGCAATGCCCTCGCCAAAGCCGGCGCGGGTTTCTTTTTCATTCAGTACCTGAATATCTTGCAAGGACGGCATAGGATGGCAAAGGTAGGAAGAGTAAGGCTAAGACCGAGCCGGAGGCAAAGAGAGAGATTATGCCTGAAGCTCCGGCGTTTCCTCGGTTACCAGCGCCGGCACATACTTTTTGGTGCCCCGCAGCTGGATGATGCCCAGCGCATGCATGCCTTTCATGATGAAATAAGTCAAATCCGGCTCGTACCATTTCATGCCGTTATTCGCGCGGGTAGGATGCTTGTGGTGGTTGTTGTGATACGCTTCGCCCACAAACAGCACATCCATCGGCAGGATGTTCTTGCTGGTGTTTTTCATTTTAAAAGTTTCATAGCCAAACTTGTGTGCCCACCAGTTCACAATCATGCCCTGCGTGGCGCTCATGGTCATGGTCAGCGGCAGAAACAGCCATTGCCACCAGTCGGTAGCCAAAAACCAGTAAACAGCAACATAAATCAGCACCCAGAAAATACGCGCATAGGGCGTGTGGGCAATACGGTCAAACGCTTCCCAGTGCGGCAGATTCTTCTTGTATTTGTCGGCTACCGCTGTTTTGCCAATGTAAATGTTGAAATAGCTGTTGCGCGTGTACCAGAGCATGGCAAACGGGTTGGGCGTAATATGCGGCGAGTGCGGGTCCTCGGGTTTATCCGTATGCGCATGGTGGATGCGGTGCATGATGCCATAACTGGCTGCAGAAATATAGGAAGAGCCCTGCGTGAGAAAGCAGCAGATGTGAAACACCTTTTCCATAGCCGGGCTCATAGAGCAGTTGCGGTGGGCGGCGTAGCGGTGGTGGAAAAAAGACTGGAAAAACAGGGCAAGGTACCAGTGCAGTACCAGAAAAATGAAGATGGCCATAACGATAGTTTTAGATACGAATGAAATGGCCTTTCAGATGTTCTAAAATATTTATTACAGCGGATGCCCTGACAATAGTATGCTTCAAAGATACCGAAAGGAAATTGCCGGTCTTGTCAGCACGCTGTTAGGGTTATCCTTATTTTCCTGTGATTTATAGCGCAAAAAAAGAAGCCTTAGTCGTAAGTACGGCTCATCCGTAAAGCTCATAGTGCACCACTTTCCGGTCGTAGCCCATTTTAAGTAGCCTTTCTTTTGCCTCTTCTATCATGGCACGCCAGCCGCACACCATAAACCTGCCCGGGCTGCCCTGGCAAAGCGCTTCGTAAACAGCGTGCACATAGCCGCAATGGCCTTCCCACTTTTCCCGCGACAGCGTAGGGTGATAGGAGAACCAGTCTAGTTCTCTGGCCAGCTGCTGCATCTCATCGTTATAAAGCAAATCACATTTCTGGCGGCAGCCGAAAATAAGGTGCACCGGTTGGGGAGGAAGGATGTTCTTTTCTTTAAAATCCAGCAGGATAGAGCGGAAAGGTGCAATGCCGGTGCCGGTAGCAATCAGGTAAAGCGGCTCGTTCCACTCTTTGGGCAGTACAAACATACCATGCGGGCCGCGCAGGGTAAGCTCGCTGCCGGTTTTGATTTTTTGAAATAAATAGTCGGAACCACCGGTGCTGGGCGTAGCCTGTACGACTATCAGTTCAATGATGTTGCTGCCATCCGGCGGCGAGGCAATGGAATAGCTGCGCCAGCGCCGGTTGCGGTTTTCGTGTATGGGCAAATCAAGGGTTACAAACTGCCCGGCTGTGAACGGAAAGCTTGCCACGCCGGGCAATTCAATCCGGAAACGCCGGGTATTGGGCGTAGCCTGAATAATTTGCCGGACAATACCGGTTTGCCATTCTGGAAGCATCCGGAAGCATTTGAACAATGAAAAATAAAGATAAGGTTTAATGTTCAATTCCGGATTTTCAGGCAGGCGTTTTCTACGGAAAACAGGCTACTTTTGCCCGCTCAGGGGTGCTTAGCTCAGTTGGTTAGAGTGTTACCTTGACATGGTAAAGGTCGCTGGTTCGAATCCTGCAGCACCCACTTAAGAAAATGAAGCTGCCTGCAAAGGCAGCTTTTTTAATAGCAGCGCGGGACATGCCGTCAATAAGAGTTTAGTATTTATTTTTTTAGGGCAGCAAGCATGCGTGCTGGAATGATTTTGTTTGTTGCTTCAAAAAAACCTGAACTCATGAAAAAAAGCACACTTGGTATTGCGTTGTGCGGCCTGCTTGCCCTGGGCGCTTGTACCGATACCACCGGTAATGACAGTGCTGTAACCGTAGATACCGATACAATGTCTACTTCAACCAGCACTACGGTTACTACGCCTTCCGGCAGCAGCAGTACCACGACCGATCCTTATGGAAACGGAACTACTACCAGCACGACCACAACCACTACGACTAACCCCAATGGCAGCATTCCTCCTCCACCCCCACCCCCACCCCCACCACCCCCGGTACCACCAACACCCGGACAAGTGGCACGCGATGTAAAGCAAGGCGCTAAAGAAGGCGCGCATGCTGTGAAAGAAGGTTATAAAGATGCACGGGATGCTACCAAAGACGCTTACAAAGACGTGCGTAATGATGTGCGCCGCGATGCTAATGGCAAATAAGTAAAAAGCATGATTATCATTAAAGGCAGCCTTACTTAGAGGCTGCCTTTAATTCATAAAACCCTGGCACGGTCTGTGCCAGGGTTTGAAAGTCTTTTTTGTAGCAGGAGCGGCTTTATTATCCCTAACGCGGTATTAAACAGTATTGGCAACAGCAATGCTTCCTGCCTTTTGTCCGGTACCGGGCACAAAAAAGCCGCTCGAAAGAGCGGCTTTTTTGAGGTTAAGATTAAGACTAAGGTTAAGAAGTTTCAGTCTTTAGTAGTTAGTCTTCAGTCTAAATCTCAATCTTAGTCTTAGTCTTAGTCTTAGTCTTTCACCACCAGCTTCACAGTACTGATGCCTTTTTCGGCATGGACACGAAGGGTATAGATGCCTTGTGCCATTCCTTTTACATCTATGACTGCTTTAGCTGTGTTGGGTGTGGTATGCAGCACGATACGTCCCAGGTTATCCATTACTTCAATGTTTGAAAT
>Ga0182744_1000326_pt1 | contig 47264 bp, 43 predicted proteins | sample eDN3rd30CKraftMG_FD_128525 | JGI IMG/M metagenome (GOLD analysis project Ga0182744, IMG submission 128525) | Enriched Miracle-Growth compost microbial communities from Emeryville, California, USA - eDNA 3rd pass 30_C Kraft MG (version 2) (version 2) ... | reverse complement strand
GGGTTGCGCGCCTTTATGGCCCGTAAGATGGCTTCGTGTTGCTTCTGTACGTTCTCATGATGGCCGGGTCGGTCGAGCGATAGGAACCAGAACCGCGATGACCGGTCGTGCAGCCGCCCAAGGATATCGCCAAGGATCGGGTTGCGGGCCGCACGCGCCAAAACCGAATGGAACTCGCCATCGAGCAGCATCAGTTGTTCGGTACTGCGTGCGTCGATCCATTGCCGTGCACGCGCCAGGACATCGGCGAGATGTGCGATATCATCCGGAGTTGCCTTTTCTGCGGCGAGCCTGACGCAGTAGACCTCGTTGATGAGGCGGATATCGATGATGGCAAGAATCTCGTCGACGGAAATGGGCTTTACGCAGACGCCCTTGCGGGGGAGGATGGTCACCATCCCGTCAAGCATCAGTCGATCGATTGCTTGGTGAACGGGCGTGCGGCCGATTCCCAGCAGCGCCGATACCTGTGCCTCATTGATGAATTCACCTGGCTTGAATGCGCAGGTGATAATTCGGTGCCGGATCGCCGCGTACGCCGCCTCTTTTAACGACCGCGGATGGCCGGATTCGGTCGGGCGGCTTTCTTTATATTGAAGCGGGCGCCTCGTAACGGCGCCCGGTCTAACTGCTCGCTTGGCTACCATCGTGATCAAATACTGTCTTGCGCGGAAAATGATAAGGATGAAGCAACTTACGAAAATGGTGACGCCAAAGCCACCCAAAAAGGCCAGGAAAGCCGCTATAGCCTTCCGATTGTGAGGAGTTGTCATTAAACGAGCGAGTTGAAGAACGCATTCCGCTGCGACGCCTTCTAGCTTCATAGCCGACCGTCACAAGCGACCCTCGTGCAAGAGGTCGCACAATCGCAAGGGCGTTAAGCCCTCGAGTGGAATGAGTGCGGCTCGCGTCTTCGATATTTGGCTGGTTTAGATAATAAATATAAGTATATGAAAATATTTGACAAAGTCGGTAATTGACGAACTCCACGATGAGCTGACGGTAATTCCAACGCGCCTGGCGCAATTGCGGCGGCTGGTTTCGAGATTACGGGCTCTGCGGCCGACCGGGCTCAATGCCGGCGATATCGTCGCATTCTTCCACTCCTAGAGGGCCGCCACGTCGTCACTATCGTGAGCGTGACGAGCAGGGAGACCGCGGGCGACGATCCGCGCGGCATGATTCCTCTTAGACCGGGCCGCGGCCATCTACATCTGCCGGCAATAGCTGCTGCGCCTATACGTGCCCCAATAATGCACTGGGCATGGAGCAGGGGCGTTGGCTCAGCTGACGGCGCCTGGCGATCTGTGTCGATGAGGCGCGTCACCCTGACCACAACGGATGGTTAGAGCGTTTCCGAGCGAAGTGGTCGCCGGTTCGCGCGAAGAAAACGCGTCAAAGCAAAAAAGAGCTTCGGTTCTGACTCTATCAGAACCGAAAACGCCCTAGCGTCCAAATCTCGCATCGACCGAACCGCCCAGGATGGTACACGAGACAGCTCCATTGTTGTCTCGATCACCACGGCCCCACCGTCCGGTCGACCCTGCGTAGCCTGGCCTAAGGCAGGTTCTTCATCCCGGCTCATCGCTGTCATGAGCATTGTCGCGCAAGGAGAGCTGAATTCGTCAACTGGATAAACTTGCTTGTTTTCGGTTGAAACGTCAATCGATCAATGCGAAGCTTGCGCGCTGAACGCATCCGATGTTGACAGTTCTATTTGAATCTTATGTCGGGTGCTGACGGTTGACTCCAAACCGTCAGCGGCTTCACGCTTCACGACACTTACACAGAAGTGGAGATAGGCGATGCATGATTTTACAATGCCGCAATGGGCCATTGATCGCGTGATCCAACGTCGCAGCAAACTTCACGTGTACGACGACCTCGTTCCACAGCGGACGGCGCTGATCGTGGTCGACATGCAGAACGGCTTCATGCTGCCGGAGCATACGCCTAAGGCTGTCGCCACGGCTCTCGGCACCGTGCCTAATATCAACCGTCTTGCGGCAACCCTTCGCGAAACCGGCGGAAAAGTCTTCTGGATTAAGAACACAATCGACGAGAGCAATCTGAAGGATTGGTCTGTTTATTTCGACTTGAGCAAGCCGGAACAGAAAGCGCAGAAAATAGAGGCTTTCGAGGACGGCGCGCCAGGCCACGCCATCTATGCTGGCCTCGAGGTGAAAGACGAAGACGCGATTGTAAGGAAGTTCCGGTTCAGCGCGTTTCTTCCCGAATCGTCCAATCTCGCCGATTTGTTGCGGGCTGAGGGATATAATACCGTCCTCATCGTCGGTACCGTGACGAATGTCTGCTGCGAATCGTCGGCGCGTGACGCCATGATGATGAATTTCCGCACCATTATGGTCAGCGATGGAAATTCCGCGTTCACCGATCAGGAACACACAGCAACGCTCGGATCCTTCTACGCGGTCTTCGGCGATGTGATGGACACCGATATAGTCTGTGACATGCTCCGCAAGAACGCCAAAGCCGCGCAGGTCGCCGCAGAATGATCCGAAGCGTTGTGCGCTTCCGTATGCAGTGTACGTACGGGTGGAGTGCGCTGCGTTGGCTGTCTGAGAATTAGCGTTCCGAACGTGCGAGAGGGCGAGACGCGTTTCCGAAGCTCGGCCACCTCTCGCTGTTTGCACCCCGGCAGCCGTCACCGACGTTTCAGTCAACGAAACGGGCCCGCATTCCCTCGGGCCCGTTTATCGATTGTGATCTATGGTGCGTCAATAACGCAAAATTTGTGAGATCGGCGATGCACCAATTGATCTCCGCCAGTCATCTCTGTCGCCCTTCATTCGGGCTTGAGATTGGCGTCCTTGGCCGCGGCCGAGAACACTGAGAATTCCTTCTTCATCATTGCCGTCGTTTCTTCCGGCGAAATGCCAAGAGGTGTGACGGTCAGCGCATTCAGGCGATTCCGCATATCGGGATCGATAGTCGATGCCTTAACTGCCTGGAACAGTCGATCAATGATCGGCCGTGGCGTTCCCTTGGGTGCGAAGAGGCCGATCGTTCCAGGTATATCCATGCCCTGGACGCCGCCCTCCGCCATAGTTGGTACGTCCGGATACGATGTCGATCGCTTTCCGCCAATGATCCCAATCAGCTTGATTTTGCCCTGCGACTGATAGGCGGATACACCGGCCAGCGAATGATTGGCGATAGCGATCTCCCCCTCTGCCAGAGCCGGCAGGATCTGTGCGACCCCCTTGAAAGGTACGTGCACCAGTTTCACGCCTGTCTTCGATTCAAAGATTGCCATTAGAAGGTGATGAAAAGATCCGACGCCGGGCGTCCCATAGTGAAATTGCCCCGGATGTGCTTTGAGAAACTTGATGGCCTCCGGCAAATTGGCCGGAATCGGCGACTTTGAGCTCACCGACAGATAGTTGTTGTTCTCGCCGAGCATACTGACAGGCTCGAAATCCTTCATCGGATCGAAAGGGAGCTTGTACATAAAAGGCGAAATAGCCCACATCGAAATATCGGCGACCAGAAGCGTGTAGCCGTCGGGCGCGGCGCGGGTGACCGTTTCGCCGGCGATAATCGAACCGGAACTCGGGCGATTTTCGATGATGACTGGCTGGTGCAGTTCTTTGCCCATCCGATCGCCGAACAACCGCGCCATCGTATCGACAAAGCCACCTGGCGGATAAGAAACGAGTATCTTCACCGGCTTGTGCGGATAGTCCGTTTGAGCGATTGCCTGTGCGGCGACCGCACAGACACCCGTGGCGGCAAAAACGATTGGCAGGACTAAGCGTCTGAGCATCTATGATCCCCTTTGTCTGTCGTTGATGATCCCTTGATGATAAAGAAACTCGATATTCGCCGGAGCCCCGCTAGTCGGCGTTTGGACGTTGAGCGATCAATTTGAGTGCGGCGGGCACGTAGCGTGTCTCGACCATCCCTTCGACGTCGACACCCGGCTCCGCCTGACGGTTAGCCAGAAAATACTGATAGTCGTACTTGATCGAGGACATATTGACCTTGCCTTCGGTGTCGACGGCGAAAGGCCTCATTTCCAGAATAAGTGCGCGATCCTTGATGCTGCTGCGCTTGCTGAGAATGTCGGCCACGTCATTGCCCTGGGGGCCCGATAGCCGCCCATCCTTTTGGGCGTTCATGTAATAGCGTGCGCCCTTGAGATAGGCTGCCAGGAACCTCGCGGCGAGGTCATCCGTCCGTTTCAGCATCGCATCGCCGAAGACCAATACGGCGGACTCGCGGTTGGGAAAAATATCGCTGACCGCCACGAGCGGTGACGCGATCTTGGCGCGACCGGCAAGCGTCGCAAACGGCTCTCCGACGAGGGCCGCATCGATGGCCTTATTCGACAGGGCGGCGATCTGCTGGGGAAAGCCCAGCGGCACCGTATCGACGTCGCGGATCGTCAACCCGGCGCTTTTCAAGATCAGGTTCAGAGACGCTGCGTCCGCGCTCGCGGGTGAGGTGATGGCGATCTTGTGTCCGGCCAGGTCTTTGATCGATCGAACGCCAGTACCAATCAGGTCGCTTCTCACCAGAAGCGCTTGGCCCGCGCCCGCAGCATTGCGCACCGCCCCGGCGACGATCTTGACATTCAGACCGCGCTTCGAAGCATTGAAGAAGGCCGACGATACCGCGCCAAGGCCCGCCATCAGGTCGCCTGTCGACAAAGACGGGATCATCTTGGCACCGGAATCGAAGTCGACGAAGTTGATCTCAATCCCGCGCTCGCGAAAATATCCCTTCTCGTCGCCAAGTAGAGTGACGAAGCTGCTGAGGCCCTTGAGGGATCCAACGGTCACCACGTCGGTGGCATGGACCGGAAGGCTCATGTGGCAGATGACGAGTGACATGAGGCAGGTTCGTATGCTGAACATGGTCGTTGCTCCACGGTGGCCTAGGGGTTGGAAAGAGGTGCAGATAGCTCCTCGTTCGGATAGCCTAGATCTTGAAGGATCTCGTCTGAATGCTCGCCCAGCGCGCCGGCAGGCTGCGCATCGAGCCGCTCGCCGTCGATCCGGATCGGCGACCGTATGCAGATCGTCTCGCCGAGCCTGGGATGGTTGACCCTGTGAAAGACGCCCAAATGCTGAACTTGCGGATCCGTCATGACGTCCGCGATCGTGTTGATGGGCGCGAAGGGAATGTCGGCCGCCTCCAGCCGTTCCGTCCAGTATGGGCGAGGATGCTTTGCGACGATCGTGGCAAGACACGTCTGGAGAATGTGATAGTTCGCGATCCGAGAGCGCCTGCTCGCGAAGCGTTCATCGCTACCTATCGTGTCCGTTGCCTGGAGAACCTCCAGCAGACCTGTCCAGAACTTTTCGGGCACCGACAGATGTACCGTCAGCAGCTCGCCGTCGCTGCAGCGGAACGCAAAGGTGTGAGAGGCGGCGACCCGCGATGTCGGGCCGAACAGAGCCCCGTCCTGCGTGAAATTCGCGATGGGGTCCGGGATAAGAGCAATCGAGGATTCCAGCATATTTACTTCGACGCGCCGGGCCTGCTTCCCCTTGCCGCGCGCGTAGAGCGCGGCAAGGACCCCCATACAGGCATTCATGCCGGTCACGTTGTCCGCCACCGTCGGGCCAACGATCCGCGGATTCTCAGGGTCGACCGCAAGACTGGCGATCCCGCTCAGCGCGATGCCAACCGTGTCATAAGCCGGCCGTTTCGAGTAAGGTCCATCCTTGCCAAAGCCGGTGATGGAGCAATGGATAAGCTGCGGATAATCGGTGGCGATGCGGCTGTCGCCGAAGCCGAATTTATCCAATACGCCGGGGCGGTAGTTCTCGATCAGCACGTCGGCTCTGCGCAGCAGGCGATCGAGCACGTCCCGGCCGCGCGGCTCGCGAAGGTTGAGCGTGATGCACTTCTTGCTGTGGTTATAGGCGACGAAGTTCGCGCCGTATAATTCAGCATTGCCCCGACGGAAAGGATCGCCCCCGTCGGGGTTTTCGACCTTGATGACGCTGGCGCCGAGATCGGCGAGCATCATGGCTGCCAGCGGTGCGGTGACGAAGGTGCCGATTTCGACAACCCTGACGCCGTTAAGCGGACCTTTCACACCTTCCGTGCCAGCCATGATGTTTTCCAGGAGTCCTTGCAGCCGATTGAGACGCTAGGTTCGCGCGTAGGGGCCGAGACCCGGGCGGTACGACTTTTCGTCGAGGAAGGCGTTCAGGCCCGTTCTGCCGCTGATCTCGCGATCATTGCGGGCCAGCGCTTCCTGCTTGACGAAGAGATAGTCGCGCGCCTGTTCGACCGACATGCCCGCGACGGCGCGCACGGCATCCTTGGTATATTTCACGACGTTCGGATTGAGCTTCATCAGGCCTTGCGCCAGCTCGATCGTCGCCTGCCTGAGTTGCGCGGCCGGCACGACCTCGTTGACCAATCCAATCTCGGCGGCTTTGCGCCCGTCGAATGTCCTGCCGGTCGCCGCGTAGTACATGGCATCGCGCGGCCGCAGCATCTTGACGACGTTCCACGCGACGACACCGCCGGGGATGATGCCCCAGTTGACCTCGGAGAGCCCGAAGACCGCATCTTCCGCTGCGACAGCGAGGTCACAGGCGCAAAGCTGGGTGAAGCCGCCACCGAAGCAATATCCATTGACCATCGCGATCGTCGGCTTGGGGAACTGGGACAGCAGGTCCCAGCGCCAGCGATGGCTCGCCTGGCCGGCGCGCCGCCGGCCGGCCGGATTGTCGTCGTTCTCGCGAAAGTAAGAGCGCAGGTCCTGGCCGGCGCAGAAAGCCTGTCCGGCACCGGTGAGCACGAGCACTTTCGTTTCAGGATCATCGGCGAGACGCGGTATCGCCGTTTCCATGTCGAAGTGCACCTGCGGGCTCATCGCATTACGCTTCTCAGGCCGGTTGATCATCAGCCATGTGATGCCGCCATCCTTCTCGATGGAGATCGTCTCGTACTGCTCTTGCATGCAACATTCCTCATTGAATCGAAGGGGAGAAAAGCCGGAAGGCAGGCGGGCGGTCAGCCGCCGCTCATGCCGCGCAACGTGCGTTCGGGTGTGCCTTCGGGAAGCAGCTCGAACACCTCGGTCACGCTCGTGTAGTCCATGTAGCCCATGCGCGCCAAAGGCCGCGCCTTGACGATATCGAGCTTTCCGTCGGGCAGGATGATGTCGTCGTCGATATGCACGCCGATCACGCGCCCCACCACGACCGAGTTGTACATGCCGGGCGTGCGTGACGGCAGCACGATGGTCTGATGATGCCTGCACTCGAAGTTGATGGGGGATTCCTTCACCCGCGGCGGCTTGACGAAATTCGAGGCAATAGGAGTCAGTCCCGCCTTTTCCATTTCGTCGACGCCTTCTTCCTCGATCGAGCTCGTGAGAACGACGGCATCGCGCATGGCATAGGTCGCCATGTTGAAGACGAACTCGCCCGTATCCTCGGCGTTGGCGACGCTGTCCTTTCTGCCGCCGCCTGGCCGGGTGAGCGCGGAGAACATCACGAAGGGGGGATCCCACCCCAGAATGTTGCACTGGCTGAACGGCGCCAGGTTCACGATCCCGGTCTTGCTCAGGGTCGAAATCCAGGCGATCGGACGTGGCACGACGCACGACTTGAACGGCGAATACTTCATTCCGTGGTCGTTCTTATCCGGTTCGTATAGCATCTTGATCTCGGCTCAGGGCTTCGGTTGAAACTTGGCGGCGGCTTGCGTGTCGCGCACGATATCGTGCCAGAGGATCACCTCGCTGCGGATGCGGGCATCCAGTTGGTCGGCGGAGCGCGCGACCACGTCGAAGCCCACCCGTTCGAGCATGGATCTGACGTCGGCCTGTTTCAGCGCAGCCTGCGTTGCATCCGACAGTTGTTTCCTGACGCTGGGGTCAAGATGAGCCGGCGCAGCCAGCATGATCATGGTGTCGAGGACGAAGTCGGGAAAGCCGACCTCCGCCATGGTGGGCACGTTCGGCATGCCGGCCCAGCGCTTAGCGCTCGTCACGGCCAGCGCCTTCAGGGCTCCCGATGCGACATGGGCCTGAACGAGCGGCGCCGCGGCACAGGAGAATGGCACCACGCCGGTATCCAACGCCTGTATGATCTGCGGCGCATTGTTGAACGGCACATGGACGAGGGGAAGCCCGGCGCGGACGCGCAAGAGCTCGACGGCGAGTTGAGGGGTCGTGCCGATGCCGGGGCTGGCGTAGCTGACGCCGTCGGTGCGGCTCTTTGCGTAGGAGATGAACTCCGCCATCGAGCTGATCCCGAGTTTCGCGCCGACAACGAACACATTGGGAGAATTTGCGACCTCGCAGATCGAGGTGAAATCGGCAACGGGATCATAAGGCAGGGCCGGGTTCAGGGCCTTGTTGAGAATGAAAGCACTGGTGCCGATGAACAGTGTGCTGCCGTCAGCCGGCGAGCGCGCCACCGCGGTCGCGCCCAGCGTGCCGCCGGCTCCTGGCCGGTTTTCCACGATCACGGTTTTCTCCAGGATGCGGGACAGTGGTTCCGCGATGACGCGGGCGACTACATCCGGCACGCCGCCTGCCGCGAACGGCACGACGATGCGAATGGTCCGGACGCTCTGGTCGATCTGAGCCCGGGCGGGACGGGCAAGCGGAAGGAGAGCGAGAGCCGGTAGAACCGTTAGAAGGCGCCGGCGATGCAAGCCTGTCGTCATGAGTCAAGTTCCTGCCAATGGCTGCCCGGTGGGCGATGCACGATGCCGGTCGATGCTCCGGTGACCCTTGGCTAGCGCGAGACTGCTTGGCATGGAATTTGGTTCGCGCTACTAATCTCAAAGTGTGAGAGCGCATTCTGCGGTGGGTGCTAGGATGGCATATGCACGCAACAATTCGCTGATCAAGAGCTTCCAGATTCTGGAAGTTCTCAACGATTCGAACTCGGCCTTGTCTGCTACAGAGATCGCCTTCAGAACAGCTATACCGCTTGGCACGGCGCACAGGTTTCTCAAGAACCTGTCGGAGATGGGCTATGTGGGATGGGATGAGGCGCAGAAGCGATACTCGATTGGCTTCTCCGCCACGCTCTTCGGCAACCGGCGGCAACTGATCGAAAGGATCGTCAAGCGATCTCGAACTCATATCAGCGATCTCGGTCGCCGGACCGGAATGACGGTCTATCTGGGATCGCTTGAAGGACCGCAGGTGGTTGTTGAGGCGACTGCTTCGCCGGCCGGAGGATTGAGAAGCCGGCAGCAAGCCGGCAGCCGGATCGATGCCCACGCCCACAGCCTAGGCAAAGCCCTGCTGGCACATATTCCCCCGAGGGATGTCACCGCGACCTTTTCCGCAGCTCCGCTGCGGCGGCACACCAGGCGGACGATCCTGCTGGGAGAACAACTCATCCGCGGCATCAATACCGTCAGACGTCAGGGCTACGCGGTCGATGACGAAGAGTTCGAGGTCGGATACCGGAGTATCGCGAAGGCGCTTGTGAATCCGAAGGGCAGGGCACTCTGTGCCATCGCTCTCGAAGTCCCGTGTCACAGTTGCGGTCTGTCGGAACTGGAGGGATTGCTGCCGCACCTTTCCGTGGCCGCCGAGCGGATATTGAAGCCCTTGGGATGACAGAATCCTGATCCAGCCAAGCTGTCAGGAACTGTTCACGTCGGCTCATCGCATCGCGCCGCGCTCACCGCGCCGGGTTCAAACTTGAACGCCCGCGGTTGGCGGGAGCAACGACGAGTCGTGGCAGGACTTCCGCGCCGGGCTGACGAGCGCCCGGGTGCGGGTTCACGTTTCACGCTTCGGCTACTGCCGGCCGATAGCCATGCGCGCCTTGGCGATCAGGTCCTTGGGAGCCTTGTATATCTGCGCGATTCCTTCCTGGACGCGCTCGCCTCCTGCCGGGGCTATGTCTATCTTGGCGCGCTCCGCGTCAGCCAGCAACGCCGGATCCTCCAGCGTGCTGGCAAAGGCCTTTCGAAGGATGGCCACCCGGTCGTCGGGCGTTCCCGGCGGCAAAATGTACGGACGGCCGAACTGTTGCTGTGCGGAAATGAGTGCGTTGATCTGGCGGCCCGTGTCGTCCGACAGGAACTCGTCGATGACGGGAACATTCTTGCCGGCAAGAAGGGGGCTGGGCGACCCGACCTGAACGAGAAAGTTGATCTTGTTGTCTCTCACATAGTCGGCTTTCTGCGCCATGAGACTGGAGAGATCCCACCCGCAGACGCCATCCACCTCACCGCGTTCCATCGCCAGCATGATGTCGGGCGTAGCGGTATATCCGCTTACGATGTCGAAGCGGGCCTTCGTGGTGTTCTTGTGCATATAGGCGTAATCGCGCGTGGAATCGCCTTCGCCGGCCGTGCCAAGAATGGTTTTGTTGGTCATGGCATCTGCAAACGTCTTGGTCTTGGACTTGTACCAGGTAACGCAGACGCGCGTCGAAACGTTTGCTGTGCCGAGATAGATCAGTTTCGTCGGATCATATTCAAACTTTGTGCGGTCGTCGAGAAGCGGCCCAATCACCGAGCCAGGCTGAATGGCGCCGATTGCGGTTCCGTCCTTTGGTGCGACGTTGTAAATATAGGTAGCTGCTTTCGCGCCACCGGCCCCCGGCATGTTTTGTACGACGATGTTTGGATTGCCTGGAATATGCTTGCTCATGTGGGCCACGAGCACGCGCGCGTAAATGTCGTAACCACCACCGGGGCCCGCACCGACAGTCATTCTGATCGACTTGCCGGCATAAAAGTCGGCGGCGGTGGCGCCGAACGTCAGTTGCGACATTGCAAGAACGATAAATCCAAGCAGCCTGAAGCACATTATGCTGACCCTCCGTCTGGCATCTTCGGATCGAGCGGCCGCTCTCCGAATGTTCCAGGCAGAATATCACGTAAACATTAGTCAACAAAGGTGTTTAACTGATCTATTTGTTCGCAGTTGCCCAACAGGTGGGCTGTGTAGCCTATTTAATAACCTCTTGGCTGCCGCCGCTCTTCTCGACTATAGGTGAGCGTCGGTCGTTCGGGTCTGTGATGCCGATGCGGCGCATAGGAGGCGGGTAGTGGTGGAAGTAGTTGATGCGGAGCGCCTGGAGCAGAAGCGCAAGGCGGTCATCAGGGCCAGATCGAGAAAAGATAAGCATGCTTATTTCGAAGGCGTTGCCGAAGCCAGATTCGTTCTGCGCAAGGTTTTCCGAATGGTCGAGGAAGTGGCCAAACAGGCCGGTCTCGACCCGCTGGCGCATCAGGCCCTGATTCAGATTTATGGCAGCGCCGATATGTCGTTGCGTATCAAGGATCTGGCTGAGCGTCTGGACATAGCGCCGGCGTTCGCCTCGTCGCTCATCAAGATCCTGTCAACCAAGGGATTTATCAAGCGCACCCGCGCCGGTGCCGATGTGCGTGCCGTCCAATTGACGGTGACGCCAAACGGCATCGAGCTGCTGCACCAGATCGACAGTGCGGTAAAGGTTCATGTGGATTATTTCGCCACGCAATTGACTCCGTCCCAGCGGGAGGCAGCGGTTTCGATTCTCATGTTTTACGTTGGGCTGTCTCTGGATACGACTGCCGGCGACCCCTAGAAATTCTTCGAATAGATTAGTTGACATACCTATTTATCAAACGTAGATTTGGAGGATGATGACCGATGATCATTCCGCCCAATTCCGCTCTGGCATGCGTCTCCTTGCAGGGGGCGTTACGATTGTTACAAGCAAGTTTAATGGCACCGAAGCGGGACTGACGGCGACTGCCGTCTGTTCCCTGTCTGCGACGCCACCGCGGCTGCTGGCATGCGTGAACCTGAGCGGTGCTGCGTATAATATCATCGCCCAAAGCCGTCTTCTGACCGTCAACGTTCTTGCGCACGATCACGAGGATCTGGCCCGCCGCTTTGCCGGTCAGTTTGGCGATATCTCGCATGAGCGCTTCGCTTACGGCAGCTGGCTGCGCAACGGAGAGGCTCCGCCTGTCCTCAGGGACGCGCTGGTCAGTTTTGAATGCACCGTTTCCGAGATGTTGATTGTTGAGACCCATGCCGTGATGCTGGGCGATGTGAAGAATGTGAACAAAGGGCGACCCGCGTCGGCGCTTCTGTATGCCGACGGCGCCTTCATGACTGTCCGGTGACGTCGCCTCGAGGCGAGCTATTCCCATCTATGAGAGGATCCGATTGATGAACGCGATATTGCCGGGCGACTTCCGCCGCAAGACCTACAAAGCGACGGGGCCGGACGCATTGCGAACCGGAGCAGACTATATCAACTCGATCAAGGCGGACGGTCGGTCTGTCTTCATCGACGGCAAGCTGGTCGATGATGTAACGACCCATCCTGCATTTCGATCGGCAGTAAGGTCGATCGCGCGTCTCTACGATATGGCATGCGAGGCGGATAAGCGCGACGTCATGACCTATGTTTCACCGACAGGGCGGCCAGCGCTCCGGTGCTTTCAGATTCCCAAGTCGCAGGCTGATTTGCAGGCCAGGCGGGGCATGAGCGCGAAATGGGCTGAGGCTACATGTGGCCTTATGGGCCGGACGCCCGATCACGTCGCGAGCTTCTTTGCGGGATTCGTGGCGCGAAAGGATGTGTTTGCATCCGGTGGTCAGCGCTTCGCAGACAATGTCGAGGCCTTTTACAACAAGATAAGGGACAACCATCTTTACATTGCCTATGCAATCGTCCCGCCGCAGATCGACCGCAGCAAGCCCGCTCACAAGCAGAGCGATCCGACGTTGTATGCGGGTGTTGTGGAAGAACGCGAAGATGGCATCGTTCTGAAGGGAGCGCAGCAACTCGCCACCGGGGCGGTGCTGGCCGACTATTTGTACTTGAGCTGCATTCATCCGTTGCAGCCCGGTGACGAGAATTATGCAATTGGCGTTGCAATCCCGATGAATGCGCCGGGTTTGAAAGTCTACACCAGGCGCTCCTATGCGACGACCGGAGAAAGCTCGTTCGACTACCCGCTGTCATCCAGATTTGACGAAACCGACAGTCTGATCGTCCTGGACGACGTGTTCGTCCCATGGGATGAGGTTTTCATCTATAAAAATCTCGCGGTATGCCGGGACCAGTGGTGGAAGACTCCCGCGCATGCCCTTGGCAATCACCAGGCGCAGACGCGCTATTCGACCAAGCTGAAGTTCATGATGGGGCTTACGAAGCGCCTCAATGAAATGACGGGCAACGATAGCATTCCGCCGGTGCAGATTGCGATGGGCGAGCTGGCGGCCCTGGCGACAATCATTGAAAACATGGTCGTGTGCCAGGAAGCCATGTGTTCCATTGACGATATGGGCATCGCCTGGCCGTCTCGGACAGCGCTCTATTCCATCATGGCGCTGCAGTCCGAGCTCAATCCTCGAATGATCGATATCGTCCGGGAGCTCAGCGGCGGATCGATGATCATGTTGCCGTCTTCGTGGCAGGACTACGAAAATGAAGAGATTGCGGCTGACATGGAAAAGTATGTTTCGTCGCCGGGTACGCCATCGCGCGAACGTGTCGCGCTAATGAAGATGGCATGGGATCTCGTGGGATCCGAGTTCGCAGGCAGGCATCAGCAGTACGAGAAGTTTTACGGCGGAGCGTCGTTCCTGGTGAAGCAGAATATGTATCGGAACTATGACTTCGACGCGGCCAAGGCTCTCGTCAACGCGACGCTCGCTCTCCCGGAGGAGAGATTCGACGAAAATAACCCTGCTTCAGGCGGCGCCGTGCAAGACCGGTTGAATGACGTCAATTAGGTAACAGGATCGAATAATGAGCGAAGTCAGGGCCAACCGCGTCGAACGTCCCAGCCTGCAGACAGAAACGCCGCTTGCCTGGAAAAGCGACATTGCCGCCGAGATGCTTCGCTCTCTGGGAATTGAGTTCGTTGCACTCAACCCCGGCGCCAGCTATCGTGGCTTCCACGACAGTCTGGTCAACTACCTGGGTAACGACAGCCCACAGATGATCATGTGTCTGCATGAAGACCATGTCGTGGCAATCGCACACGGATATGCGAAGGCGACGGACCGGCCCATGGGCGCGGTCCTGCACAGCAATGTCGGGTTGATGCACGGCCTGATGGGAATATTCAACGCATTCTGCGACCGGATGCCGATGCTCATCGTCGGAGCCACCGGGCCGGTCATGCCCGAAAAGCGCAGACCCTGGATCGATTGGATTCACACGACCAAAGATCAGGCTGCGATGCTTCGCAATTATATCAAGTGGGATGACGAGCCCAGGTCGGCGGAAGGAATTGTCGAGGCGTTTCTTCGCGGCTACCAGATGACGACGACGGCGCCTGCTGCTCCAGTCTACATCTGCCTGGATGCGGGGCTTCAAGAGGAGAGCATGTCGGGCAGCAAGCTCGTCATTCCCGATCCCTCGAGGTATCGGGCGCCAGAGCCGCCGGCCGCGACGAGCGCTCAGTTGGGACAGGTTCTGGACGAGCTGACAAAGGCGAAAAAGCCGCTCTTCCTCTTCGGGCGCGGGTCGCGCAGGCAGGACCATTGGGACCAGCGCGTGCAGTTGGCGGAGTTGGCTGGTGCCTCCGTCTTTACGTCCCAGCATGAGCGAGCCGTCTTTCCAACACGCCATGGCCTCCATGTGCTGGAGCCGATGAATACGCTGACGCCGGCTGCCAAGGAATTGTTCGCCGAGTCCGATCTCATCGTGAGTTTTGACTTCACCGATCTGCAGGGAACGCTGAGGCAGCTTAATCGGAACACGAGTGAACTCGTATCCAGAATCGTCCATGTGTCGCTCGATCAGACGCTGCACAACGGCTGGAACATGGATTATTTCGGTCTGCCGCCGGTCGACGTCCGCATCATGGCGGATCCCGACACGGCCGTTGGGCAGATATGCGAGGGACTCGCGCGGCGGCTCAATGGCAAAGGTCTTTGGGATGGCGTTTCGAGAAGAAAATGGGTGCCGATGCCCTACAGCGCCGATGCCGGGTCCAAGCTTTCGTCGTCCGATATCGAGGTCGCGCTGGCGGAGCTTCGCGGCGATCGAAAGATCAGTCTTTCCCATCTGTCGTTCGGCTGGGCCGGGCGCTCCTACCACTGGGACGAGCCGCTCGATTATCTCGGGCACGATGGTGGAGCGGGTCTTGCCGCGGGGCCAGGCCTGACGATTGGCGCCTCGCTGGCGCTTTCCCGGCAGGGCCGGACGGTCGTCTGCATAACCGGCGACGGCGATTTCATGCAGGGCGCCAGCGCGCTATGGACCGCAGCCCACTATTCAATTCCTGCCTTGTTCATCATTTCGAACAACCGGTCACAGTTCAACGATGAGATCCATCAAGAGGCTGTAGCGAAGACCAGGTCGCGGTTGCCGGAAAACAAATGGATTGGAATGCGGATCGACGAGCCGGCGCTCGATATGGCCGGTATTGCGCGGGCGCAAGGCGTTGAAGCCGAAGGACCGATCTCAACGCTGGCGGACTTGAAGGCTGCGATCAAGCGCGGATTCGAGGCCATTGATCGGGGTAAGCCGTATCTGATCGATGCTGTCGTCACGCCCGGCTACGCCAACAAGCTTGTGACAAGAGGCGATTGAGAATATTCGGAAAAACTATGTCAACGAACCTATATGGCATCAAAATTGCTCGAATAGAAGCAGTCGTGATGTGAGGGATTTTACGACCAGGAGTGTTCGGGATGACAAATATTGCCACGCTAAGCCGAATGATTGCAAAGGCAGGCGCGATTTCAGTCGTGCTTGCCGCGCTGATGTCGCTTCCGGCTGTCGCGCAAACCTTTCCCGCTCAGACGGTCCGAATTGTCGTGCCATATTCGGCGGGGGGCTCTCCTGACGTTATTATTCGCGTTGTGGCCCAGGAGCTGAGCCTCAAGTGGGGGCATCCGGTCATTATCGACAACAAGCCCGGCGGGAACACGATCATAGGTGTGACCGATGTCGTTAAAAGTCCGGCTGACGGGCACACGCTGCTGTTTACGACGGACGGCACGTTTCTGCTGAACCCCATTTATTATAAATCACTTCCTTATTCCATGAAAGACCTGACGCCCGTAAGCCTGCTCGCTACGGCGCCGCACGTGCTGGTGGCATCGAAAAGCGTTCCAGTCACCAACGTCAAGGAATTCGTGGAATGGGTGAAGAAGAATCCCGGAAAGGCAAAATACGGCGCGACGGGTTCGATGAGCCTGCAGAAGCTCGCGATGGAACGATTTGCGCGGCTCTCTGGAATCAAAATCCTCGCCATTCCCTATAAAGGCGCTCCCGAAACGACGACCGCATTGCTCGGCGGCGAGATATCCGCCTCGATCAACGGTGTCGCGCTCCTGACGCCTTACATCGCGTCCGGCGCGATACGCGGGCTTGCCATCACGGCCGACAAGCGCTCGCCGATCGCACCCGACCTGCCTACGGCAACAGAGCAGGGGCTTCCGGACTTCAGATCGCAGGGCATGTTCGGATTGTTTGCCCCGGCCCATTTGCCGGACGCCGTTCGCGAAAAGATCCAAAAGGATATCGTTGCTGTTCTGGAACAGCCAAGCATCAAGAGTCTTCTCGAAGCGCGTGGTTTCGATCTTCGCGGCGATGACGGTGTTAAATTTGCGGCATTGATCGCAAGCGAGTCCGGGCGCTGGAAGGGCGTGATGGACGACTTGGGAGTAAAGCAGCAGTAGGCTGCGATTGCCGGAGGGGATCGCTGCCTCTCAGAACCGATTGCTTGGCCTTGAACAGGTGAGCTCCATACATCGTTTTACCCTGTAATAGTTTCGATGAGGTCGGATATGGAAAAGATGCACTTGATACAAACACGCCGGAACGCTGTTCGCCTCCTCACAGGCACGGCGGCCGCCTTGGCGATGCCTGCTGTCGTCCGGGCGCAATCTCCCATCATTATGAAGGTTGGTACGCCAACCTTGAACGACAATCAGCATGAATGGATGAAGATATTTGCCGGCTACGTGGAGAAGCGGAGCAATGGGCAGATCAAGGCGGAGCTCTATCCCGCGAGCCAGTTAGGTCCTGCCGGGCGGATGATCGAGGGGACGCAGCTTGGCACCATACAAGTCATCGTTTTGCCGCCTGAATTTCTGAGCGGCGTCGATCCCCGCTTCGAGGTCCTTGGAGCCCCCGGTCTGTTCAAGGATTTCGGTCATGCGCAACGGTGTCTGCTGTCGCCCGAATTCAACAAGGCATTCCTCGGCATCGGCCAGGCGAAGGGCCTGACCGGCATTGGCCTCTTCGTCAACGCGCAGATGATCATCAATTGCCGGACGAAACTGACCGACATCAAGGATGTCGCCAACAAGAAGATAAGGGTCCTTGGCTCCGCTATGCAGACGGAGCAGATTCGCAGGCTCGGCGGGACCGGCATTCCCATGTCGCTTGGCGAGGTGCTGCCTGCGGTGCAGCAAGGGACGATCGACGGCGTTCTCGGAAGCCTGCCGGTCATGGCGGCGTTGTTCTACGATGCCGCGAAATATATTCTCGAGACAAATCACGCGACGATTACCGTCACGTCACTGGCGAGCAAGACGTGGCTCGACGGCCTGAAGCCCGAGTTGCGGACCATCGTCGTCGAATCCGGACAACAGGCGAGCCGGGATATTTTTGACTGGTCCGTCGCGTTCAATGAAGCGCAGCGCGGTACCTGGATCAAGAATGGGGGCGAGATTGCGCCGGTGTCGGCGTCGGAACGTGAAGCCCTGATGAAGATCATGCAACCGATCGGCGTCGAGGTCTCAAGCAAGCGCCCGGCTGTCAAAGAGCTGTTCGATCTGCTCAAGAGGACGACAGAGAGCCAGGCGTAATGACTTCCACTGAACGAAGTGGACCGTCCCTGGAAAGAATGCTGGACCGCGGTACGGCATTCCTGAACGGCGTTGCCGCTGCATCGCTCGGCGTGATTGTGCTCATTAACGGGGCAAACATTGCCGGCCGCTATCTGTTTTCCAGCCCGATCAGTTGGGCGGAAGAATCCATGTTGTACCTGATGGTTCTGACCATATTCGCAGGCGCCGCCAGGGTCAGTTGGGAGCAGAGGCACATAAGAATCGACGGGATCGTGGCGTCCATGCCGGTTCCGCTGCGCGTGTTCGCGCGTGTCCTCGTATTGGGCGTGATGATGGTCGTGCTGACGATCGTCGTGACATCGAGTTGGAAAGTCGTCTCGATGCTGTATGGGTTCGATCAGCGAAGCGAAGCATTGGAAATGCCCCTTTGGATCCCTCAATCCATCGTGACGATAGGGCTCGCCTTGAACGGACTTCTGCTTCTTGCGAGTGCCATCCTGAGGCCGGAGCGGAAGCACTCCGAGGCCGCGCTGAACGGTGAAACAGTATGAGTTATGTCGCTCATATTGCCTTGCCGGTGATATTGATCATCCTGGGCATGCCGATCTTTCTCGTGCTGGTGACATCGGCGCTGGTCGGGATCTGGATGGCCGGCGGCATTCCGGTTCAGGCCATTCATACGGCGATGTTCGGAAGCCTGGACAGCTTCTCCCTGCTGGCTGTGCCGCTGTTCATTTTTGCGGGCGACGTCATGGCGCGCGGCGGCATTGCCGGTCGGCTGATCGAGCTCGTTGTCACGATGGTCGGGGGCGTAAGAGGATCTCTGGCGCTCGCCACCATTGGAGCTGCGTCAGCGTTCGGCGCGATGTCCGGGTCGAGCGTTGCATGCGTTGCCGCCATCGGAAAGCTGACCCTTCCGTCGCTGGAACGCAACGGATACGGCCGGCTGTTCGGCGTCAGTCTGATCACCGCGACGGGTGTGATCGACGTCATTATTCCGCCTTCCATTCCAATGATCATCTACGGCATTGCGGCGCAACAATCCGTAACGACGCTGTTTCTCGCGGGGGTGGTGCCAGGCATTATCGTCGCCGCTGCCCTGTCCGTCTACGTCGTCATCAGGGCGCGCGCGCAGCAAATTCCCGTGGAGGAGGCGCGCGACTGGTCGATCGTTCGCGCGGCCGCCAGGCGGGCGACTTGGTCGATACTGGCGCCAATCGTCATTCTCGGAGGAATCTATGGCGGTTTGTTCACGCCGACGGAGGCCGCCGGCGTTGCCTGCCTCTACTCGGTGCTGATCTCGGTTTATGTCCATCGGGAGCTTTCCTGGAAGAACGTCTGGAGCATTCTGCAGGAATGCGCGGTCCTGGTCGGGCAGATCATGATCATCGTTTCCGCCGCGGGAGCCTATTCCTGGTTCATTACGACGAGCGGCCTCGCCGGCACGATCGTTGAGGCGATCAAGGCACTCCACCTCTCGCCGTGGATGCTCCTGCTCGTCATCAATTGCGTCTTGCTTTGCGTGGGAAGCGTGCTCGAGCCTCCGGCCGCGATATTGATCCTGATGCCCTTGCTCATGCCGGTGACAGCACTTGCCGGAATCGATCCCATTCACTTCGGCATCGTGGTGACGATCAATCTGGCGATCGGCATGTTCCTGCCGCCATTCGGACTGAACCTGTTCGCATCTCATGCCATTTTCGGCACGCCGCTCCCGGCACTCTACCGCGGTGTTCTGCCGTTCGTGGCTATCTATCTGTTGGTACTCGTACTCATAACCTACGTGCCGGCAATCACCCTATATCCATTGGCCTGGCTCAGGTAGAGGCCGCCCAGGATGTCGCCCACCTTCGGGAGGAAAGATGACTACGTCCTATAAGGATCTTCGCGGATTTATCGATGAGGTCGAAGCAATTGGCGCGCTTCGGCATGTAAAGGGCGCCGATCCCTATCTGGAGATCGGTGCGATTACGGAAGTCGCTGCGGGCTTACCTGAATGCCCGGCGCTATTGTTCGATGATATCAAAGGATATCCCAAAGGATATCGAATCTTCTCGAACGCTACGGTTCATGCGAGGCGCGCGGCCCTGGCGCTTGGAATCAGTACGTCGCTTCCGCCGCTTGAGGCTTTGAAGACCTGGAAAGAACGCAGAACGTTACTGACGCCGATCGAACCGAAACTCGTCGACACGGCGGCATTTCTTGAGAACCGCCAGGAAGGCGAATCCGTCGACATGCGGACGTTCCCCGCTCCGCACTGGCACCTCAAGGACGGCGGACCATATATCGGATCGGGAAGCATTGTTGTCATGAAGGACCCTGACAGCGGATGGATCAACGCCTCGATTTATAGGGTGCAGGTCCACGATCGCAATCGCGTGACGATTCAGTTCGATCATTTGGGTCGCCACGGCAATATGATAGCCCGTAAGTACTGGGATCGCGGGCAGAAATGTCCCGTCGCGGTGGTAAATGGCGAAGATCCGGCACTGTTCATCTCGGGCTTCGAATACCTGCCCGAGCGCAGCTCCGAATATGCCTTCGCTGGAGCGATCAAAGGCGAGCCTATTCCAATCTTTGCCGGGCCGATGACCGGATTGCCGATTCCGGCCTTGTCCGAAATCGTCATGGAAGGCTATTTGCTGTCGCCGAGCGAGACGACCTTGCCAGAAGGGCCGTTCGGAGAATTCACCGGATATTATGCGGCGGATGCGAGACCCGCGCCGGTCATGGAAGTCGGAGCGGTTTACTATCGAAATGATCCCATTCTGCTCGGCTCGCCGCCCATGAAGCCGCCGCGGTTTCATTTCGGTCTGCCGTTCAGGGCCGCCAGCATCTGGGGAGATCTGGAAGCGGCCGGGGTCACGGATGTCAAAGGGGCATGGCAACACGTATCGCAGCTTATGACGGTCATCGCGATTCAGCAGCGGTATGCAGGGCAGGCCAAAAGAGCGGGGTTGATCGCCGCGGCGAACAGCTACATGGGACGGCTGATCGTCGTCGTCGACGAAGACGTCGATCCATCCAATCTTGCTGACGTCATGTGGGCGGTCACGACCAGGTCGGAGCCGTCGGAACAGGTCGATATTATCAGGGATGCCTGGAGTTCCGGGCTGGACCCGCGCATCCCGCCTGAGCAGAAGATGAAGGGCATCACGTCGAACTCGAAGATGATCATCGACGCGTGCAAGCCCTTTGAGTGGCGCAAGGAATTTCCACCCGCCTCAGCGTTGTCGATCGAAGAGTCTCAAGCCATCATGGAAAAGTGGTTCACCGATAAAAGATAGAGGTCTACTTTGACTGCGAAGCCCGAGGCTGCGCTGGACGATAAGGTTCAAATGCCAGGGCGGCGGCAAACTGCCGAGCGCGCCTGGCTAAGTCCGGATAATAAAGCTTCGTGAATTCTTTTAGAAACGCGCGATACATTAGAGGCTTTTGAGGCCGCGTCGTTTTAATCAAAGGCGGTTTCCGCAGTTTCGACGATGCTCCGGGGCAAGCGAAGGAATGGGCGGCCGATGCTGCCTCCGGTCGCGTGCGAGCGGCTGCTGCGATTATCAAAAAGTGTCGATTCGACACACGCCTATAAGCACCCGAAGTGTCGAGCGCCCCACTGTCGCGCCCTGGGGCCGACGTGAGGGCTGAAATGTCCTGCGGCTTCGATAACGGCCGACGGCCCGACTCATGGTCGGTTTGCGCCACGAACATGCGCCCCGACAAGCCGGAAAGGCGATGATAGCCTGCTGTCCGGCCGAGCGGTTGTCGCATCGGCGCAATTGGAACGGCCTATCGGCAAGCGGACCGGCGCTCTCTCACAATGATGAAAGGAACCTCGGAACAATCTCAATCGCTTAAAATATGTGCCCGATGCCAACATTGCGACCTTGCGTCTTCCAGTTAAACATTCATTATATGACCTAGTTGACTGATGTAAGCCCGGAGCCTGGGATGCGACTGTCATTTCTACATTGGAGACGCCAATGAGAAGATTAGTGTTGCGTGGCAACGTCGATGTTTATTCCGGCCTCCTTCTGCTGGCGATTTCGACATTGGCGCTCTGGCTCGCGTCTTCTCTCTCCCTCGGCGATGCGACCGAGATGGGCCCCGGATACTTCCCCACGGTCATATCGGTCGTCCTCGGCATGATCAGCGTGGCGATTATCGTTCGAGGACTGATTACGCCGGGTCAGGAGGTAGCGCCCATCGAGATTCGACCCCTTGCGGCTGTCATTTTCTCCTTCGTTGTGTTTGCCTTGCTGCTTCCCCGCGCGGGCCTGGTTATCGCTATCGGCGCGCAGGTTGCCGTCGCCCACTTTGGATCACCCGAGACAAAGGTTCAGGAGTCGGTGCTTTTTGCCATCGGCCTGGCGATATTCTCGGCGGTTCTCTTCATCTATGTCCTCGGCATTCCATTGAGCCTGTTTCCATGATTGAGACGTTCGCGCTCCTCGGCCATGGCTTTCTCGTGGCCGCCACGCCTCAGAACCTTCTGTTCTGCCTTGTCGGCGCCTTATGTGGAACGCTTATAGGCGTGCTGCCGGGGCTCGGGCCCGTGGCGACCATATCACTGCTGCTACCCGCCACTTATGCGCTGGATCCCGTGAGCGCGATCATCATGCTTTCAGGCATCTATTACGGTGCCCAATATGGCGGGTCCACGACAGCCATTCTTATCAACATACCCGGCGAGGCCGCGTCGGTCGTTACGGCCATCGACGGCCATATGATGGCCAGACAGGGCCGCGCCGGCGAGGCGCTGGCTATCGCTGCCCTCGGATCGTTCTTCGCCGGATGCGTCGGAACAATAGTGATCGCAGCCGCCGGCCCGCCGCTGGCAACGCTGGCGCAGGAATTTCAGTCTCCCGATTACTTTGCGCTGATGGTACTCGGCCTCGTTTCCGCGGTGGTGTTGGCGAACGGATCGATTCTGCGCGCGATCTCCATGATCTTGCTCGGGCTGCTATTAGGGAGCGTCGGGTCCGACATCAGCTCCGGCCTGCCGCGCATGACGATGGGCATGTATGAACTGAGCGATGGCGTCAATTTCGTGGCAATTGCCATGGGACTTTTTGGCGTTGCCGAGGTCGTCAGCAACTTGGAAAGCAAGAGCACCAAAGCCGTGGAGGTGGCAAAGATAAACTCTCTGCTGCCTTCAATTGCAACGCTCCTGTCAGCGAAGTTTGCTGTGATGCGCGGAACGATCCTGGGCATCATCTTCGGCATTCTTCCGGGCGCTGGCGCTACTGTGGCGTCCTTCTCCGCCTACGCTCTCGAGAAGAAAGTCTCCAAGGATCCATCCCGCTTCGGCAAGGGTGCGATTGAGGGCGTTGCTTCACCGGAAGCCGCAAACAACGCGGCCGCGCAGACGACGTTCATACCACTCCTGACCCTTGGAATTCCAACAAGCGCGGTGATGGCTCTGATGGTAGGCGCGCTCACGCTCCATGGCATCACGCCAGGGCCATTGATTATTGAAAAGCAACCGGACTTATTCTGGGGGCTTGTCGCCAGCATGTTTATCGGCAATCTGATGCTTGTCGTCATCAACCTGCCGATGATTGGGATCTGGGTACGATTTCTGAACATTCCGTACCGGATGCTGTTCCTCATCATCATCGTCGTGAGCGCCATCGGCGTCTATTCCGTCAATAACAGCACGTTCGACGTCTACCTGACGCTCGTCTTTGGCGTTCTTGGATATTTGCTTCGCAAGCTCGACGCGGAGCCCGCGCCGTTGCTCATGGGTTTCGTTCTCGGCCCCGCGATGGAAGAGAACATGCGCCGCAGCCTAATTATTTCACAAGGCGACTATTCCATTTTCATCCAGCGTCCAATCAGTTTGGTACTTCTTCTTGTCGCGCTGGCGCTTCTCGCGTCAGTCTCCTTGCCATTCGTCAAGAGACGGCGCAAAGAGGTGTTTGTCGAGAGCGAAATATAATGAAGGTGAGCATTCATCCGCGGCGGATGCGCCGCCGGCTATGAATGGGCATCGTGCAGATTGTCCAGAATCCGTTCCAGTAATGAAAACAACTGAGTCAGTTCGGCTGCCGAAAGCCCGACTCGCGCTACCACGTTCGTAGCGCGGACGCGCGCAAGCAAAGGCTCTCTAAGCGCCGCACCTTTGGCTGTGAGATTGACGATGATCTTTCGCTTGTCGACGGCGTCGCGAACACGGGTGATCAACTTAAGCTCATCGAGCTGCGCGATCACGGCGGTTGATGACGCCATCTGCACACCTACGCGCTTGGATAGTTCGACCTGCGTGAGGCCATCTTCCTCCCACAGCCGTTCCAGATGCACAAATTGTCCGAACGAAAACCCATCCTTCTTTAGTTCATCGCGCAGTGCCTGGCTGAATGCGAGATGTGTCAGGCGCAAGCGACGTCCGATGCCGATATCGGCAGCGTTTGAAGACCTGACTTGGGGCTTAGTCTTGTTAGCCATGCATCAATGTTCCTTGACAGCCTTTCACGATAATACTATGGTCTCATATCATTTGGAGAGCGTAGAATGACGACGTTTGTTTGCAAGACGAGCGATGTTTCCTCCGGTTCGGTGCTTGTCGTCAAGGTCGAAGGTATTGAAATAGGTGTCTTCCGCCAGAACGACGAGTACTTCGCCTACAGGAATGTCTGTCCGCATCAGGGTGGGCCGGCCTGCGAAGGCGTGCGGATGCCGCAAGTCAAGGATGTCATCGACGAGGCCGGGTTCTATGTCCGGCAGGATTTCGATCAGGACGATCTCCACATCGTATGCCCCTGGCACGGGTACGAGTTTCACATGAAGACCGGCGAACACGTCTGTGACAAGAATGTCCGGCTGAAGCGTTACAAGGTGACGCTAAAGGCTGAGGAGGTTCACTGTGAGTTGTCCTGAGCCGTCTGCGGCGCTCATCGCCGAGATTATAGATCGGGTGGATGCCGCGCTGGACGACGGCGAGCTCGAGAGAATCGGTGATGAGCAGTGCGGCCAGTTGCTCGCGGCAATGGTACGCTTGCTGGCGGCCAAGGCGCAGGCCGGCGAGACGCCAAGCCTCGCATTCGGCAATCGCACGTTCAGCGCCACCGATGGCGTCATCGCCTGCACGGCGATCCTTGAGGCCGTCGGCGTGGAGGTCTTCGAGTTGTCAGCCTGGCAGGCCCTTGGAAGCGTCGGTTCAAGGCGTAAGCGCGCTTAGGGCGTCGGACGAAAATGCAGTTCTGATTTTCGCAAAATAGTTATGCGGAATTATAGGAATCTCAGTGTCAGGCAACTTTAAAAAAGTGTCGACAGTCTAGGAAGCAAGGTAGGTCCCATGACTTTTACTCCCGGTAACGGATTGGTCGAGCCGTCGCGGACAAATTTCGACACCGAGCGCCATATGAAAAATGCTCGCGAACAGGCGGAACAGCGCGGTTACGAGAATATGTTTATCGTGGACGTGGACTCGCATCATTACGAGACGGAGGCGTTTCAGGAGATCGCGCAATATATTGAAGATCCGGTTCTGCGCATGGAAGCGCAGTATCAGGGCATGTCCCGTGGAGGCGTTACGTCTATCGATGGATCCTATCAGGAAATGACGGGCCGGGTGACGCGCTACCCACTGCGCAGCCGTGAGCAAACACCGCCCGGCATTCATAGAGACATCACCCTGATGCGCAGGTGGATGGACAGCATGGGCGTCGATATGGCGTGCATGTTTCCGACGCCGATGCTGAATATATCGACCTGTCCGCGCGTGGATGTCGAAACAGCCTTGGCCCGGGCTTACAATAAGTGGCTTTGCGATCATATCCTTGCCGATGAGCCGCGCCTGACCTCGATGCTGTATCTGCCCTTCAACGATCACGAGGCATGTCTCGGAATCGTCGAGGAGTTCGGGAGCCGTAAAGGCGTCATCGGATTCATGGTGACCGCGACGCACTACAAGGGCATGCAGGACAACGCATACGTCAAGACCTATAAGGCTCTTGAGGAGCGTGGTCTTCCGCTCGGCATTCACGCCGCCTATACATGGGGCGATGCATCGACCCGATTGATGAACCGTTTTATGGCCGTGCATGCCTTGGGATTCGTCTGGCACAATCTCGTACACATGACCAACTGGATTGTGAACGGCATGCCCGAGCGCTTTCCGAAGCTGAAGACGGTTTGGATCGAGAGCGGCCTGGCCTGGATTCCGTTCCTCATGCAGCGCCTTGACAATGAATTCATGATGCGAACGTCGGATGCGCCGTTGCTCAAGCGCAAGCCGAGCGAATATATGAGGGAAATGTTCTACACGACCCAGCCTATGGAGATGGTCGATAACCAGAAGGCGTTGGAGCTGACGTTCGAGATGATCAAGGCGGATACGCAGTTGCTCTACGCCTCCGACTATCCTCATTGGGACATGGATCTGCCGAGCACGATCTACGACCTTCCGTTCCTGTCTGACGAAGGCAAGCACGCAATTCTTGGTAAAACGGCGCAGTCCTTGTTCAAGCTGGAGCCGCATTACGCGCCCTGGAAAATCGAGGCTCGAAACCGAGGTATAGGATCGCGAGCGATCTGAGGCAGCCGTGGATGCGTGGGTGGCCCGGAAAGTCGAAATACCCTCTGAATAACAGGCCGTGAAGCGTGGGATGAAAGCTATGAGCGATGGCAACGAGGCGAACAAGGCACCCAGAATAATTCCTCTTCGCACGCAGCATGTGAGCGATGGCTATACACGTATTCCCCTTGCCAACAGCGATATGATGCATTTTCATATCATGAGCTATGGGCGCAAAAGCGGTGAAAACGCGTTGCACGCCCATCGCGATGAAGATCACGCGTTCGTCGTTCTGGAGGGAGAAGCCAGATTTCGCGGAAGCAAAATGGAACCGACGGTCGTTACCAAGAATAACATGATCTTTCTTCCGAAGGACACGTATTACGCTTTCTCGAACAATACCGATGGGCCGCTGGTAATGTTGCGTGTTGGCGCCAGTGAGCTGAAGCCGGACGATCGTCGTCGTCTGGATGCTGATGGAAACCCGATCAAAGGACGGAGCCAGCCGCAGACAGGCGTAAAAACGATCGACGGCTCGTTCTTCGAATGATCCAGGAAGGCATTGGTGTCGCTGTGCCTGAGCAGGGTGGCGAACTACGCGCGGTTCTGGTGCCTGTGTATGAGAACGATGGGTTGGAGCGTTTGATCGTCGAATCTCCGCCCGGCATCCGCATCGTCAAAGCAGTTGGCGGGCAAGAACTTAAGGAACATCTGCCCGCTGCCGACATTCTCATTTCGAACAACCTGGTTTACGAGCGCGATATTGCCGAGATTGTCAGGAGAGAAGGGCGTCGCTTAAAATGGATCGCATTCTCGACGTCCGGAATCGATAAAGCCGTCAAGCATGGATTGCCCCCGAATGTCCTGATTACCAACGCGACCGGCGTAAAGGCTCCGACCGTTGCCGAGCATGGGATCTTCCTGCTTCTGAATCTTTTCAGACAGATGCGGCAGATAGAGATGGCGCGCAAGGCCAGGCGCTGGGCCAGACACGAACTCAACACCCAGATCCGGAGTCTGGAGGACGCCCATCTTGTTGTCGTCGGCTATGGTGCCATTGGTCAGCAAATCGCGCGCAAGGCGAAGGCCTTCGACATGAAGGTGAGTGTGGTCTCACGGGCAGCACAGTGTGGCGAGCATGTTGACGCTGTCTATCCTCGAGGCCGCATTGAAGAGGTGTTCTCGTGCGCGGACGCGGTGATCGTTGCATCAAAGCTCGATGAGACGACGTTTCACATGCTGGGCAAGGATCAGATTGCTGCCCTGCCGCGTCATGCGGTCGTCGTCAACGTGTCGAGAGGCGGTCTTATCGACGAGATGGCCCTCATAGCTGCGCTGAAGGATGGAAAAATCGCTGCCGCGGCATTGGATGTCATGGAAGTCGAGCCGCTAAGCGTCGACAGTCCACTTTGGTCGATGGAGAACGTCCTTGTGTCCCCGCACGTCGCAGGCTGCGGCAACGACGGCTACGCGCGCTTTTCGCAATTGTTTGCGGAGAATCTGAGAAGGTTCAGAGCTAACCAGCCGCTGCTGAACTTGCTGCGGGCTCCCTCCGCGGAGGGCTGATCGCAATCCGGGCGCATTCTGCTGGATGGTCTGCCCCTTCGATCCTGTCGTCCAAAAGCAGGGCGTTTGGTGGGCTTACGACAGCGAAAGTGCGCGGGCTGCGTCCAAGGTGCGAGGGAGGCTGGGCGTTCCGCCTCAGCACCGTCGATACGCGGACATTTAGCTTTAGTGTTGCCGACGCTCCAAAGGCCGAGCGTCGACGGATCCAAGGCTATTGCCTCGGAGAATAAGGACTCTCACTTCTTGACGTTCGCGAGCTGTTGCTTCCAATGCTCGGCTTGGCCTTCGACGAATTTTTCAAAATCTGCGGAGCCGGTCGTCCAGGGATAGACATCGAGAGGCGCGAGCTGAGCTGCAACGGTCGATTTCGAAAGCGCCCGGCTCAGTGCTGCATTCAGCTTTGCAACCACTGCGTCGGGCGTCTTGGCAGGCACTGCAACCCCATACCACGTGCCCTGTTCGAAACCGGCCAGTTTGATATTGAGTTCATTGAAGGTCGGCGTATCGGGTGCTGATCCAACGCGGCGGTTGCCGGTGACGCCGAACAGCTTCACCATTTTGTCTTTTGCAAGACCGGCCGCCGCGGCAGCTCCGATAAATCCGGCATGTATGCGGTTCGCGGTAATGTCCGCGATGGCCGGAGCCATGCCGCTGTATGATACCATAAGAGGCTTGATCTTGGTTGCATTCAGGAATGATAGAACGGCCAGTTGTGGCGTGCTGCCCAGTCCGGAATGGGCGAACGGAACATCCTCCTGAGCCTTCAGAGACCTACTGATAAAGTCCGGAAGGTCCTTCGCGGGATTCGATGGATTTACCACGAATGCCAGCACAGAGCGGGTCGAAGGTCCCACCATCCGGAAATCTGAAACCTTATAGCCGGATTGCGCTTGAATGTTGGGCGCCGCCAGGAATGAGATGTCGATGGCAAGAAGAGTGTATCCATCGGGGGCTGAACGCGCGACGTAGGCCGCACCGATCGCGCCGGCGGCCCCGCCCTTGTTTTCGACAACGACAGTCTTGCCGATTTCCTCCGACATGGCCTGGGCCGTTATCCGCGCGATGATATCGACTTGTCCGCCGGCGGCGAACGGAACGATCATGGTGATGTTACGATCGGGAAATGTTGTCGCAGAGTCCTGCGCGAAACCGCTGCCAATCGACAAACACATCGCAATCGAAACGGAACATAAAGTTAAGCGCAGACGCAATGTATTAGCCTCCGTTTGATTTAGTCGAGCGAATTTTTTAGCTGCTTAAAAAACTACGGGCTGTATCTTAAATTGCAAGCTCAATATTTGCGCAGCCTGATCGATCAGCGGGCGTGCCTCATCTAACACCATGAAAACTTGACAGAATTTCGATCAGATCCAATAGCGGTTCAATTGACATATAGTAGATAACTAACTCTGTTGAGAGAGCTATATGCTGTCATATGGTTGCATAAGCACAGCGCTGGTCTGAAGGCCGCGTGTAAGATGAGAGGCCTTCGGGCGCGACGAGTGCACCATTTGAAAAGATGCCGCTTGAGTTCGGGCGCAAATATTTATCATGGCGCGCCATGCCAACGATCAATCACGTTCCCGCGGGCGATCTGCCGGCTCCGGTTCAACAAGGATTTTACCTTTGCCGATGCGACGCTATCATTCCCGATCTGGCGGCGCTGGGCATAAGCCATGCCTACGCCTCGCCGATTCTGATCGCCCGCGCGGGCTCGCCCCACGGATACGATGTGGTCGCTCCCAGCCGGATCAACCCGGAACTGGGTGGTGAAGCGGGCTTGCGCGAACTCTTGGTCGCCCTGCACGCCAGGGACGCGGGCTTGATCGCCGATATCGCAGCCGACGGCGCAGAGGCTTATATCAAGCCGTCTGTCGAAGGTGACTGGCGCGATGTGTTCCGGTCCGGTAGCACTCATCTCGATGCGCCCGCGAGCGTTTCATCGCACCTCGAAAGGAGGGCCTCGGCCGTTTACGTCCTCAGCAGTCAAGAACCGTCGGCGAGGCGATGGTTCTTCGGACAAGCTGGCTCGGCGTCTCAATGACTGCGGATGGCAACTCTATCCAAATCCCACGTAGCCTATTGATCGGAAACCTTGAGTAAGGCCCGAGAATCCAGCGTATCCATATGATTTTATGTGCTAAAAATGCGACCTAAATCGCGGTGGCGGTGGTTCGAGTCCGCCCCTGGCAACGCCCGTCTCATTTCAATATTCCACGCCATTGCCGCGTTGCGCCTCAGGGATCTGCCAAATGTGTATGCTTTTGCCTTCCGTTTGCCGCACCACAAAGAGGCAACGGGAAAACCTTATGTTTTGGGCATAACTGATTTACCCGATGATGCATCAATGAGGTTTTGACGCACTGTCGCACGTCCGCTTAGCTCCGATATAGCAATGGAGCTCGGCATGAACGGCGAAAAACCGCAACCTGGCGCTAGCGTTCTCAAGGGTGGCCGCGTCATCGATCCCGGCCAGGAGCTCGATCGCATCGCCGATGTGCTGATCAGGGATGGCGTGATCGAGGCGGTTGGGGACTTCCCGGCACCGCCTGGGGCAACTGTGATCGATGTCTCCGGTCAGACCGTCACCCCCGGCTGGATCGACATTCACGTCCACGCCTTCGGCCCGCTCGGCTTTGCCGATCTTGACAGCATCGGCATTTATCAGGGCGTGACCAGCTTCATCGACGCCGGCGGCCCGGGCGTCGCCACGATCGACGAATTCGTCGCCCAGCTCGAAGGCCGGACCAGGACCAGCCTCTATTGCGGACCGTACATCCGCCCCATGGGCATTATCGCGCTTGGCTTCATAGAAGGAGACGTGCGGACGCTGGGTTCGATCCCGATCGAGCTTTGGCTGGACGTGATGTCGGAACATCGCGATCTGCTGCGATACCTCAAGATCGGCGCTTTCGAGAACTACGGCACCGGGCCATTGAAGCTCGGCAAGGGCCTCGCTGAGACGATCGGCCTGCCGGTGTACGCCCATGTCGCCCTATGTCTATGCCTCGAATTTCAAGGTGCAGCTCGGCTCCAAGCCGACATCCGACAAGGCGCTGCGCTTCTTCGAGGACGAGAACGGCCCAAAAGGCATCATGAACGTGCTTGGACCTGACGAGAGCGGCGACGTGCACTATGAGCGCGTTTACGAGAGCAAGGAGCTCGGCCTGAAGTCGAAAGGTTCGATCGAGCGGCCGGCCCCGAATACATCCATGCGGCTGTCCGGCGGGCTCCGCGTCGAGAATTTTCCCAAACAGGGCCTCAATCTCTACGAATGGTATGTGCCGACTATGGAAGACAAATATGAATACTGGGAGCTGATCACCTTTCCTTATGTAAATGAAGAGGAGAAGGCAGAGGCGGTCGATCGCTTCGAGAACTACTACAAGCAGGCGGTGTTCTTCGACTTCAACAATGACGACCTGTGGGCCCGCGACGCCATGCAGCCGTTCTACGAGAACGGCGTCGGCTTCGACGAGGAGAAGCCGGGCACGATGGATGCGGTCATCGTCAACTGGCGCAAGCTCGTTTCCCGTCATGCCCGCGGCATCCAGTCGCCGCCCAAGGAACTGGGCAGGAAGCGGTGAGGCCGGGATGACATCGACGCATCAGATCCGCGCCCGCTTCCAGGATGGCGAAGAGCGTATGTTCGAGAGCCGACCCGGCCAGTCGCTCCTGGAGGCGGCGCTTTCCCAGAACGTCAACCTGATCCACCAGTGCCGGGCAGGCAGTTGCAGCAGTTGCATCTGTCAGAAGATCGATGGCGATCTGGCTATGGCGACAAGCACCAGCATCGCGCTTCTGCCGCGCGAGATCGCCGAGGGAAAGGTCCTGAGCTGCCTCAGCTTTGCAACATCCGATTGCACGGTCGAATTTCCTTATGAGAGCAGCCTGCTCGATCGGGAGGGGCCTCATCGCCATCTCGCCGAAGTCACGTCGTGCACCCGGATGTCCGAAACCGCCCTCGAACTGAACCTGAGCGTGGAAAGGGGCGGCGAGGCCGGAGAGCCGGACTTCGAGCCGGGAGCCTATTATCTGATCGGCGTGCCGGGTACCGAACAGACGCGGGCCTATTCGGTAGCCTCTATCCCAAGTGAGCTTCCGGATATAAAATTTCTCATCCGCCATCTGCCGGGCGGTGCCATGTCGACCTATCTTGCCTCGCTCTGTCAGGCCGGTGACTTTCTCGAAATTGAAGGGCCGTTTGGCGAGTTTAAGTTCCGCGAGACGCGCGGTCCATTGATCATGGTCGCCGGTGGCACCGGCCTTGCGCCGATCCTGTCGATGCTCGACGCCTTGCGGGAGGCGCGCCGCCATCGCGCCGCGATCACGCTCATCTTTGGCGTCCGCACCTACGATGACCTGTTCTATCTCGACGAACTGGAGCTGCGGCGCGAGATGATACCGCATTTCAACTACCGCGCCATTGTCGAAGAAGCCGATCTGCGGTGGCCTGGGCCGGTCGGACGGGTGACGGACCTTCTCGGAGAGGTCGAGATCGTCGACGGGATGGACGCCTATCTGTGCGGCCCGCCGGGGATGATCGCCGCCGTGTCCGACCGGTTGACCGGCGCGGGAATTCCCGCCGAGCGCATTTACTACGAGCGCTTTACGCCGGCGGAACCTGCTTTGGCCTGATCATGTAGCGCGGCCCTTTATGCGGCGCGGCCTGCCATGCGGCCGGCGAGATGCCCGGCCGCCAATTGGTCGGCCACTTCATCGCGCACGGCCTGGCGCAGATCGCGCAGCGTACTGCCGGCAAACCGGTCGCCGGGGAGGGCGAGCATCATCTGGTTTGCAATTTCCGGATCGACAAGCCGCCAGACACGCAACTTGTCTGCCAGAAGCTCCGGCCGCACACCGCTGAACGGAATGACGGAATAACCCTGTCCTGCGAGAACCATCGACATAATGCCCTGCATGCTGTCCATTTCCATGGAAATCGACAGCCGGGTGCCGGCGGTTGTCGCGCCACGTTCGACCTCACGCCGCAGGGCGTGTTGCTGGGTCGGCAAAATGAGCGGCAGGCCGGACATTTCCATGATCGAGATGGTTTCTGTCAGCAGGCATTTTTGCGCTCCCGGCCTGCTACGCGAGCCGACGAGAAACAGGAATTCCGTCAGCAGCTCCTCGGCAACGATCCCCGATGACAGTCGCGCGCCGTAAACGACAGCCATATCCAGCCGTTTTTCCATCAGCCATTCGTTGAGATGGCCGGAGAGACCCGTGACGACCCGGATCTGCAGATCGGGCATGATCTTCTTGACTCTCATGGCAAGCGAACCGGCGATGAGTGAGGTCAAGGCCGGTGGCATGCCGATGGTGACGACCCCGGCGCTATGGCCCGCCTGTTCCTTCGTGCGTGCCGCCAGGTTTTCGAGGTCGAGCAGAATTTCGGTCAGCCGCGCCAGGAAGCGCGCGCCTGCGTCGGTGGGGAAAACGCCGCGGCCGTTGCGATAAAGCAACCGTACCCCCAGCTCTTCCTCGAGATGCTGGATCTGCCGGCTAAGCGCCGGCTGCGCGATCCCGAGTTGAGCGGAAGCCTTGGAAAAGCTTCCGGCCGCCGCGACAGATCGGAAATACTGTAATTGACGGATTTCCAAGGCTCGCCTCAAACGGTCACGCAGTCGCCCTTTGGCATGATTATGCAAATCCGTTGCCAGCGTGCGCCGGGGTTCTAAAAATGGCTCTCGCCGTGCAGGAAAGACGATCAGTCCTCTCTCTTGTCGAAGTGACGAATCTGTTTTGAACCATAGGGTAAGGGCATAACTGTTAGAGCCGCGCGCCGGCTACGCCAGCTGCTTCGGATCGACCAGTATACGGTCATCGACGTCGCGCCGCGCCGGTTGCTTGCGGATGCTGTCTGACAATTCATTCGGCGGCGACTGCCTCGTAGAACGTCACAAATGAGAGACAAAGTGCCAGAGCCCAGTGACCTGAAAGGAAACCATGTCCGAGCCGATTGATCCAGCCGGAACCGGCCATTACGTCGACGTCGACGGCGTCTCGCTCCATTATCACAAGGTCGACCGGGTCAACGGTGCCGGAACGCCGGTGATCTTCACGCACGGCGGCGGACCCGGCTCGACCGGCTGGAACAACTTCCTCTATAATGCGGCAGCGTTCGCAGAGCGCTACGTCTGCTATTTCTACGAGGCACCGCTCTTCGGCCAGTCCGCCAGGGTCGTGACGACAGGGCCCACGTTCAGTTGGCATGCCGCGAAGTTTCTGGGCTTTATGGATGCCCTGGGCATCGGCAAGGCGCATCTCGTCAACCAGTCGTTCGGCAGCGGCATCGCCATCAAGGCCGCGACGCTGGCGCCGGAGCGGTTCGGCGACCTGGTGCTGACCGGCGGCCAGCCGCTGTTCAAGGGCGTGGTCGAGCCCATGCGCTCCGGCCGGCCCGCCGTGCAGAACTACTGGTTCGGGGAGGGCGGTCCGACCAAGGAGAAACTGCGCTGGATCATCGAGAAGATGGAGTTCTTCGACGAGAGCAAGGTCACGGATTACAATGTCGAGGCGCGCTTCGCCCAGGCTCATGACCCGGCGATGATGGAAGTCATGAAGCAGCCGAACGCGCGCGGGACGCCGGAGAGCCTCATCGGCGAATTCGCCAAGGTGAAATCGCGCTCGCTCTGCGTCCATGGACTTTATGATTGGTTTGGCGGCACCGACATGCCGATGCTGATGGTCAATCAGTTCGCCGATGCGCGGCTCTATGTCATGCCGCGCGGCGCCCATCACGTGCAGACGGAATGCGCCGATGAGTATAATTCCGTCGTCCTCAACTTTCTGTCCAAGCCGTAGGTTTGCACGAAACCGGCGGCAGAAACGAAAAAACCGGCGGAGCAATCCGCCGGTTTTTCTTGGCCCGCGTCGAAAGAGTCACGCGCCGCTGGCGCCGGCGACAGCCTTGGATATCGAAAAATCGTCGATGATCTTGGCTTCGTCCGCCTCTTCCGGCGGCAGGCCACGCGCGGTCTCGGCCATCTTGCGCCAGCCGATGATGGTCATGTCCGGGCGGTAGAGCAGTTCCGGCGGCGTTTCCATCATTTCCACGACCCGGGCGTCCTGGTTGTTGAACTCGATGTGAAAGATCCAGCGCATATAGGTCCAGTAGCGCAGGCGGAACATGGCGGCGCTCAGGCCGGTCGTATGTTTCAGCACCACCTGGATGTAGCGATGGTTGCCGACGGTCGTCGGCACATACCATTCGAAATGGATCCATTCGCCGAAGTGAATGCGCAGCACGCCGGGCAGTTTGATCGAGGCCTTGGCCCTGCCGCGCGGCAATTTCCACGGCTTGAACTGTGGCCAGGTGCCGAGGCCTGGATAGGTGCTCTGTTCGCCCACGGCGCTGGCCTTGCGCGTGACCCAGCCTTCGCTCGCTTCCTTTTCGACATCGGAATGGACCCAGGCATAGGGCCGGCGGAAGAACACCCACAGTGAATCCCGATGCAGATATTTGCCGTGGCCTTCGTCATAGCCGTTCTCGGCGGCATGCCGCCAGTCGCCCGGCCGCTCGGTGATGCGGGTTTCGATGACCGCATCATCGCGCAGGAATTCGCTCGGAATATCGTCCTCGACCGGCGGAGGCGCGTCGGTGCCGTTGTAGATCCAGATGAATCCGGCCCGTTCCTCGACCGGATAGGTGCGCACGCCGATATTGCCGCAGACCTTCGAATCCGGACCGTCGGTGAGGGCGGCCACCACCTTGCCGTTCTCAAGGTCGAAGGTCCAGCCGTGGTAGCGGCAGGTGAAGGTGCCGGGAAACTCCTGTTTGCCGATCGAGATCCTGATGCCGCGGTGCGGGCAGCGATCATGCAGGGCATAGGCCTTGCCGCGGTCTCGGTAGAACATGATCTTGTCGCTGAACAGGGTCAGGGCGACCGGCTTGTTGGCCTTGAGATCGCGGCTACGCATCACCGGATACCAGTAATGCTCGAAGCCGAGTGCCGCGCCGTCATAGCGCGGATAGCGCGAGACGCCTGGCTTGAGGCCGGTGACCTGGACGTGCTGGTTCATGGAATGCCTTTCGCGATCTTCGCGCGGCCGCTGCCGCGCGGAACGGGTCTAGGATGGGGTCGAGGTTGTCGCCGCGGTCGGCTGTGAGAAATCGTCGAGGATGACCTGATCCGGATCATCCCTGGATTCTATGCCGGCGCCGCGCGCGTTCTCGCACATGCGCCGCCAGCCGATGATGGTCATGTCCGGCCGGTAGAGCAGTTCCGGCGGCGTCTCCATCATCTCGACGACCTGGGCATCCTCGTTGTTGAACGCCACATGGAACAGCCAGCGGATGTAGGTCCAGTACTGCAGGCGAAGTTTGAGGCCATCCAGGAAACTCGTGTTCTTGCAGATCACCTGGATGTAGCGGTGATGGCCGACGGTGGTCGGCACATACCATTCGAAATGCGCCCAGCCGGATTTCTGCTTCGTTCGCAGCACGCCGGGGAGGCGGATGGAAACGTGACCAAGGGGGCGCTTGGCCTGTTTCGCCTTCTGCTTCGGCCATAGGCCGAGGCCTGGATAGTCGCTCTGATAGGAGAAATCCGTGCTTTTGCGGACGATCCAGCCTTCACCGACATCGGCGATGTTGGAATGCACCCAGGCAGGCGCGATCGTTGGATAGACCCACCAGGAAAACCGGTGCAGATATTTGCCGTGGCCTTCGTCATAGCCGTTCTCGGCGCCGTGCCGCCAGTCGCCGGGGCGCTCGGTCACCCGCGTCATGATGCGGGCGTCGTCGCGCAGGAATTCGCTCGGGATATCTGCTTCCACCGGCGGCGGCTCGTCCGTGCCGTTGTAGATCCAGATGAACCCGGCCCGTTCCTCGACCGGATAGGTGCGCACGCCGGTGTTGCCGCAGACTTTCGAATCCGGCCCGTCTGTGAGCGCGGCGACGACCTTGCCGCTCTCCAGGTCGAAGGTCCAGCCGTGGTAGCGGCAGGTGAACGTGCCGGGAAATTCCTGCTTGCCGATCGATATCTTGATGCCGCGATGGGGACAGCGATCGTGCAGCGCATAGGCCTTGCCATTGTCGCGGTAGAACATGATCTTCTCGCCGAACAGGGTCAGGGCGACCGGCTTGTTGGCTTTTAGCTTGTTCGACCGCATCACCGGATACCAGTAATGCTCGAAGCCGAGCGCCGCGCCGTCATAGCGCGGGTAGCGGGTTACACCTGGCTTGAGGCCGGTAACCTGAACGTGCTGGTTCATGGAGCGCCTTTTCTGATCAATAGGAAGTGAGGCCGACGTCTTCCCGCGTCTTGGTGCAGGTCTCGACGGCTATGCGGATCAAGGTCTGGGTGAGCCGCACCATCTCGTCGAGATCGACGACGCCCATGGAGAATTTGGCCGTATAGGGATTGGGCTTGGCGACCGGCGGCATGCCGATGCGGGCGGTGGGAATGCCGCGCGCCCTCAGGATGTTGGCATCGGTGGCGCCGCTGGTGCCGGGCTTGAAGACATGCGGCGCGCCTTCCACCGCCTCCCACGCGCGCAGGCCCGACTGGACGATCCAGTTGTCGGGCGGCGTGCTGGTGCCGGGAATGGCGAGGATCATCTCGCAGCTCATATCGAGATCGGGGTGTTTGGCACGAATCTTGTCGAGGCCGGCCAGCAGTTGCTGGCGCGCATCGCGCGGATCGGTGCGCGGGCTGAGGCGCAGATCGAGATAGATGTTGCAGGCCGAGGGGATGAACGACGGCTTGTAGGGATAACCACCCTCGATGGCGCCGATGCTGCCCTGGGGCGCGACGAGGCCCGATGTATTGCGGACCGTATATTCGGGGAACCATTCTTCCAGTCCCTCGATGACCTTGGCGGCATCGATGATCGGATTCTTGTGCTTCACCCGATGGCGTGAGCCGGCATAGCCGAAATAGCCGTGCAACTGGATCTTGAACCAGCTCAGGCCGACTTCCTCATAGGCAACCGTCCAGCCGGGCTTGGTGATGATGGCGAAGTCGCTGATGAACCCCTGTTCGATCATGAACGAGGCGCCATTGCCCTGTCCGGTGTTGTAGCGGTCGAGCACGGGCCGCTTGTTGGTGGGCATGCCGCCGGCGCCCAGGCCGATCATGAGATCGCCTTTCAGCGGCACGCCGGCGCGCTTGATGGCTTCCGCCGCCATGATCACGCAAGCCGCATGGCCCTTGGGGTTTTCCGAGCAGAGGCCGATTACCATACCGTTCTCGACGAACGGTTCCGGCTTCAGGTCCGGCCGAATTTCCGGCCCGATCCACGGCACATCTTCCTCCACCGTACCGGCGATATGCGTATCGATCGGCGCATACAGCATCAGGTCCGGACCGCCGCCGGTGCCGCGATAGCGCGCGATGGCGTTGCCCTGGTCGGGATCGATGGATTGATAGGAGGCTTCGAGACCTATTTTATTGAGGGTATCGACAAGAAATTCGGCCAGAGGCCGCTCGTGCCCGGTCGGGCTGGGGATGGACGTAATCGCCAGAGCCAGTTCGCAAAGCCGGTCCCGGCTGATCTGGGCAAGGCTGGCGGACAGCCAGTTTGTTCCCTCCGATGAACCTCCCGACGCGGCGTCGCTGATCTGCTCTTTCAACATTGCATACCTCGTTGACTGACAATACGCGAGTATTGCCGCAGCCTACGACGCGTCCATCGGCCATCGCCATGCTTGGCCAAGCGCTATCAGATATGCCGGCAAATTATATGCGCGGGCGCCTCCTCCATAGCGCAGGGGCATAACTGCTAGAGCCCCGCCAAGCATTCCCAGCCTTGCGAAGGCGACCCTAAGCTCATCTGAACCTATGAGCGGCAAGCCGTCAGCGCGGTTGCCCAGACGATGCAGGACATGATGAACGAGATCGTTTCACGCGACAAATTGCTTGCTTCGACCGCCGTGGGGCGAAAACTCTATCAGCCTTATGTGGCGGCGAAATGGGGGCTGAAAAACCATTGGTATCCGGCGCTGTACAGTCATGAACTGGCGGAGGGCAGCTTTGGCAACATGACGATCTGCGGCGTGCCGATCCTGTTGCGGCGGGAAGACGGCATCGTCCATGCGATCGAGGACCGCTGCGCCCATCGTGGCGTGAAAATGTCGATCAAGCCCCATTGCTTCAAGAAGGGTACTGTCACCTGCTGGTATCACGGCTTCACCTACGGACTGGCCGACGGCGAGCTGAAAACCATTATCGCCGCCCCCGACGATCCGCTGATCGGCAATCTGGCGATCGACACCTATCCGGTGTCGGAGAAATACGGCATCATCTTCGTCTTCATCGGCGATCGCGATTTCACGCCGACGCCGCCTCTCGAACAGGACCTGCCCGAGCCGCTGGCACGCGACTATCCTTACTATGCGGCCAATCTCACGGACGAGAATGTCATCACGCTGGGAATTCATCGCTCAGGCAACGCCAATTGGCGTCTCGCCTGCGAGAACGGTTTCGACCCCGGCCACGTGCTGATCCATTGGAAGTCGCCCCTGGTCTATGCCTCCAATCGCGCTGTTGCGCTCGGTTCGCGGCCGCTGTCCGACAAGGCGCTGCGGTTTTACGAGGAGGAGAACGGTCCCAAGGGCGTCATGAACATGACGGCGCCCGACGAGAACGGCGACTATCACTACGAGCGCGTCTTCGAAAACAAGGAACTCGGGATCAAGGCCAAGGGAACTGGCGGGCCGACGTTCTCGCGCACGTCCATGTGGCTGCCCGGCGTGCTGCGCGTCGAGAATTTTCCGATGCGTGGTGTCAGCCTCTACGAATGGTATGTGCCGGCGACCGACAAGACCTATGAATATTGGGAGATGATGACCTTTCCCTACAGCTCCGAGGAGGAGAAGGCGGAGATCATCGACCGTTACGAGAACTACCTCAAGAACATGGTCTTCCACGGCTTCAACGACGACGACCTATGGGCGCGCGAAGCCATGCAGCCGTTCTATGAGAACGACGTCGGCTTCGACGAAGAGAAACTCGGCAGTATGGATGCGGTGATCGTCAACTGGCGCAAGCTGGTGGCCAGGCACGCGCGCGGCATCCAGACGCCGCCGAAGGAACTGGGTCAAACGCGCGGCCGCCGATAGCCGGCCGGAGAGTCGGACAAGCGCCGCGCGACAAGCAGTGGTTCCAGAGCAGGCAGTATTTTCAGGGGAAGAGCGTTCCTGCCGGGTGTTGTGATTCCGCATCGCTCTTTCAACGGGGAAAGTCATGAGCAACCAATTTTCTCGCCGGGATTTTGTAAGAGCCGGGGCCGGTCTGGCCAGTCTTCCCCTGACCAGCGGATTGCCTCTCTTCGGCGGCATGGAGGTTGCGGCGCAGGACGGATCGAAGACGCTGACGATTGCTTCCAACGTCAATCTGACGGCGATGAACCCGACCCTGCCGGCCGCGACCGGAAACCAGCTCCAGGCATACTACGCGACGATCTTCGATCCGTTTCTGAAGCAGGCGCCCGATCTTACCTATGGACCAGGTCTTGTAACCAAGTGGGCCTGGAACGAGGACATGACCAAGGTGCAATTAGTCGTGCGCGAAGGCGCCACCTGGCACAATGGCGATCCCGTTACGGCCGAGGACGTCGCATGGTCTCTCGACCGCGCCGGCAAGCCGGAAAACAAGAACCCGCTGCGTTTCGTCTGGGCCTCGCTCGGCAACTTCAAGGTTGACGGCAATAACATCACCGCGGACACCGTCCGTTTCGAGCCGACCATCTTCAAATGGTTCGGCTTTCTCGGCGCCTATGTCTTGCCGAAAAAATATATGGAGAAGGTCGGCCTCGATGGTTTCGAGGAAGCGCCGATCGGCTCAGGTCCCTATATGGTCGACAAGTTCGAACGCAACTCCTTCCTCCGGCTCAAGGCGAATCCGAACTATTGGGGCGGCAAGCCGGCGTTCGATACGCTGGTGTTCAAATTCGTCACCGACGGCGCCAGCCGTGTCGCCCAGTTGGAATCGGGCGCTGTCGATCTCACTTATAATATTCCGTTCGAGGAATATGACCGTCTGCTCAAAAAGCCCGGTTTCGAGGGCACCTCGATCCTGGTGACCAATTGCGCGACCCTGTTCATCACCAACAAGGACGCCATGCTCGATGTCAACGTGCGCCGCGCCGCCCACCATGCCATCGATAAGCAGGCGATCGTCGCCAGGCTGCTGCGCGGCTACGGCCAGCCGCAAAGCACCATGCAGGCTAAAGAGTATGACGCCTACGATCCGTCGATCACAGTCGCCTACGATCCGGAACTGGCGATGAAACTGCTGGCACAAAGCGGTTATTCGCCGGCAAAGCCCGTGCAGGTCACCATGCAGACCACGCGCGGCATGGCGCCGAAAGATTTTGAAATGACCCAGGCCATCGCCGGCATGTGGCGCAAGGTCGGCATTGAGGCGGCCATCGAAGTGATCGACCTGCCCAAACGGTCCGAGCTGATCCGCCAGCATCAGGGCGCGAACTTCATCTTTCAGAGCTGGAGCAACGCCACCGGCGACCCGCATAATTGCACCGGCTTTGCGCTCTACGACAAATCCGTTCAATCGGCATGGCGGGACCGCGAACTCGGGGCCAAGATGGACCCGCTCTGGATAGAAAAGAACTACGACAAGCGGATCGCCGGCTGGAAGGGCATCGATCGCCTGGTGGCCGATCAAGGCTACATCATCCCGCTGCTGCAATACGCTCAGCCGATTGTTTTCCGTAAGGGATTGAAGGTGACGCCGCAGAAGAATGAGTTCGTCCTGCCCGCTACCATGAAGCCTGCCTGATATGAGCGGCCAGGCACTTCTGCGCAGGCTCGCCCTCGTTCCGGTCACTTTGTTCGGCGTGGCGCTGGTCGTTTTTGTCCTGCTGCGGATCATCCCCGGCGATCCGATTCTTCTGATGGCGGGGCCTGGCGCCTCGGCCGCCGACCTGCAAAGCCTCCGCGAGAGCTTCGGACTCGACAAGTCGATCCCGCTGCAGTTCCTCCTCTGGCTCAGGGATTTGTTCCATGGCGATCTGGGCCGCTCGATCAGCTTTCGCGGCGACGTCGTCCAGGTGGTCGTGGAGCGCATGCCGCCGACCTTGGAACTAGTTTTTATCGCACTCATGCTGGCAATGACCTTCGGTGGCGCGCTGGCGCTGCTCGGCTCCTACTTTCGCGGCGGCAAGGTCGAATGGATTGTCGACGGGATCATCGCCCTGTTCCAGTCCGTGCCGGACTTTCTGCTGGCGCTGCTGCTGATCCTGCTCTGTACCGTCGTCTTCTCTCTCTTGCCCGGTTCCGGCCGCATCGATCCCGCTCTGCAGGTCGATTTCAAGACGCAGTTCTATATCTTCGAGAGCCTGTTCACCGGCCGTTTCGATGTGCTTGGCGGGCTGTTGGCGCACATCGCGCTGCCGTCGCTCGCGCTCGCGCTTCCCTTCGCCTCGATGATCGCCCGCGTGCTGAAAGCATCGCTGGGCGATGCCGAAAAGCAGGATTATACGGCGATGGCGCGCAGCCGCGGCTATCATGAAAGCCGCATCCTGATGGTTGAGAGCCTGCCGAATGCCCTGATCCCGGCGGCATCCCTTACAGGCATCCAGTTGACATTCCTGCTAGCCGGCACTGTCCTGGTCGAACGCATCTTCGGCTATCCGGGCATCGGCAACCTGGCGATGGATGCGGTTTCGAGCCGCGACCTGCCGCTGCTGCAGGGCATCATCCTTGCCTTCGCCGTTCTCTTCGTCGCCGTGAACCTGCTCTCCGATCTGATCGTTGTGGCTCTCAACCCAAGGCTTCGCAATGGCTGATATTACCGGCGCCAATTGGTTTGCCAGACGCCCACGGCTTGTCGCCCTGCCGCGGTTTCGCCTGCGCCTCAATGCGCGTGCGGCGATCGGCGGAAGCTTCGTGCTTCTTGTCTGCGCCTCGGCTCTGCTGGCGCGCTGGCTGGCGCCGCATCCGCCGCTCGATCAGGATCTGATGAATGCCCTGGTGCCGCCGTTCTGGCTCGACGGCGGCGACATTTCGTTTCCCCTCGGCACCGACGATCTGGGTCGGGATATCCTGTCGCGCATCCTCTATGGCGCCCGCATCACGATGACGATCGCGCTGCTGTCGGCGATCGTCGCCTGCATCGTCGGCTCCATGGTCGGATTGGTGGCGGGGTTCTATGGCGGTGTCGTTGACCAGATTGTGTCGCGCATGATCGATACCTGGGTCGCGTTTCCGCCGGTACTGCTGGCCATTGTTCTTTCGGCCATGCTGGGCGCCGGCATCACGTCCGTCGTCATCGCCATTGCCGTGGTCGACTGGACGCGGTTTGCCCGGATCATTCGGGCCGAAGCCCAGGTGCAGGCGCAGATGGATTATGTCGCGGCTTCGCACATCCTCGGCCTGCGGCGCGCGGCGATCATGATGCTGGAGGTGCTGCCCAATATCATGCCGCTGATCGTCACGCTGCTGACCGTCGAAATGGGGATCGCGGCGGTGGTGGAATCGGTGCTCTCCTTCGCAGGCGAAACCGTCGCCGGAGATTACCCGACCTGGGGCAGCATGATCGCGGCCGGCCGTGGCACCATCCATCACGGCTGGTGGCTGCTGGTGTTTCCCTCCGTCTGCCTCATCGCCACCGTGCTTTCGTTCAATCTGCTGGGCGATGGCCTGCGGCGCCTGATCGATCCGGTGCACAGATGAACGAACCGGCCATCCAGATCGACAATCTGCAGGTCCGCCTGGCCGACGGTCGGATGCTGCTGCGCGGCGTCTCCGTCGCGGTGAGCCCCGGCGAAGTGCATGGGCTGGTCGGCGAAAGCGGTGCCGGCAAGTCGATGATCGGCAAGACGATCCTCGGCACGCTGCCGCATGGCGCCGTCATCCAGAGCGGCAGGATCATGTTCGGCGGTCAGGATCTGATGGAGATGTCTTTCGACAAGCGGCGCGGCCTGATGGGCTGCGACATCGCGCTGATCCCGCAGGATCCCCTGATGTCGCTCAACCCGGTGCGGCGCATCCGCCGGCAGATGATCGATCTGATGCGGCTGCGGCTCGGTATGGATCGCTCGACCGCCCTCAGACGAGCGATCGAGCTTCTCGACCAGGTTTCCATCCACGAGCCGGAACGGGTGATCGATCTTTATCCGCATGAGCTTTCCGGCGGCATGCGCCAGCGGGTCTTGATCGCCATGGCCTTCGCCGGCAAACCCCGCCTCATCATCGCCGATGAGCCGACGACGGCGCTCGATGTCACCGTCCAGCGCACGGTGCTGCAAGTGCTGCGCGCCATGCAGCAGCAGCATGGTTCAGCGGTTCTGTTCATCACCCATGATCTGGGCCTCGTCGCGAAATTGTGTCGGACGATGACGGTGCTCCACGCCGGACGGGTGCTGGAACAGGGCCCGACCTCCGAGGTCATTTCAGCGCCGGTGCATCCTTACACCCGCGCGCTGCTCGCCTCGACGCCGCGCTTCGACCGGCCCTCCAGCCTGCTGCAACCCATTCCCCGCAGCCTGGCCGACAGTTTGTGGCTCGAGGCGCGGACCTGGGACCATTACGTCGGAGCAAGCATTTGACGACGATTATCGAAGCCCAGGATCTCCGGGTTTCCGTGCCTGACAGTCGGCGAACGCGGTTGTTCGGTCGCCCCCATCAGCTTGAGATCGTCCATGGCATCGATCTGACGATCGAAGCCGGTGAGGCCGTCGGGCTGGTCGGCGAATCCGGTTCTGGCAAGACGACGCTTGGCCGCGCGCTCGTCCGGCTGGTGCGGCCGAGCGGCGGACATTTGCGGTTTTATGGCAATGAGATCGCCAATCTGGGCGATTTCGAAATGCGGACGCTGCGCTCGAAAATGCAGATGATCTTCCAGGACCCGCATTCCTCGCTCAATCCGCGCCTGACGGTCGGCACCACCTTGATGCGCTCGCTGTCGGTCTTCGGCCAGACTGTGTCCCGCCAAGAGCGCTATGAGCGCACCATCGAATTGCTCGATATGGTCGGCCTGCCCGAAGAGGTCTTCGCCCGCTATCCGCATCAGCTCTCGGGTGGCCAGCGCCAGCGCATCGGCATCGCCCGTGCCCTGGCACTGAAGCCGGATTTCATCGTTGCCGACGAGATCGTCTCCGGCCTGGATGTCTCGACGCAGGCCCAGATTCTGCTTCTGCTGCGCGACCTGCGCGAAAGACTCAAGCTCACTTTGGTGTTCATCAGCCACGATCTTTCCGTCGTGCGCGTTCTGTGTGATCGCGTCATCGTTCTGCAGCAAGGCCGGGTCGTCGAAAACGGGGCGTGCGACGAAGTCTTTGCAGCACCGTCGGCGCCTTATACACGGGCGCTCATCGATGCCATTCCGCTCCCGGATGTGGATCTTCATTGGCTTGATGAAGACATGCCGCATGCTCCGACGCTGCCGCTGCCAACGCCCATGAAGGCTCAGCTTGCAAAAATCTGACACGGCTTCGACAGACGCACGGACCGCCAATCTGAGCGAAGGCAGGATCGGGGTGATCTGCGCCCTGCTGGCGATGACGGGCGTGTTTTGCCTGACGATTTATATTCCGGCCATGCCGAATACCGTGCAGGCGTTCCACACCGACGATCTGGCGGTGAAGATGACCGTCTCGGCCTATTTCGGCACGTTCGCCTTTTCGCAACTGGTGTGTGGGCCCCTGTCGGACGCTTTCGGCCGCCGGCCGGTCATCATCGCTTTCACCACGGTCACCCTGATCGGCGCCCTGATGGCCGTGTTCGCCCAGTCGATCGAATTCCTGATTCTGTCGCGCGCCGTTCAGGGCATCGGTGCCGGCGTCGGCAATTCGACCACGCGCGCCGTCATCCGCGACCTGTTTGTCGGCCAGGCTGCCGCCCGCGTGCTCAACCTGATGATCCTGATGCTTGGCCTGGGACCAACGTTCGCGCCCATCATCGGCGGCGTCATGATCGCCGTCTTCGGCTGGAAGTCTGTCTTTGCGCTCGCCGCCGTCTACTGCGCCATGGTGCTGACCGTCGTCGTGATCTTCCTGCCCGAGACGAACAGGGTACGTGCGGTCAATGCCATTCATATCCGCCAGATTCTGGCCAATTATTGGATGGCCCTGCGGCATCCGCGCTTTACAAGGCCTGGCCTCACCGTCGGGTTCACCGCCGGCGTGATGAGCCTGTTTCCGACCATGCTGCCGTTCATCCTGATCGGGCGCTTCAAGATGGACGTCACCGAATTCGGGCTGATCATGGGATTGCACGCCGCCATCTATGTGTCTAGCGCCTGGGTGACACGGCTGGCGCTGCGGCATTTCGAATCGAGCCGCCTGGTTCCGGTCGGCCTGGTACTTTATGTCGGGAGCGGCCTCATGATGATTGGCTCATTGCTCTTTCTCAACGAATCCATCTGGGCGATCTTCATCCCCGTCTGCGGCATGACGTTCTGCGTGCCGATGATGCAGCCCGGCCTGCAATCGGAAGCCATTGCCGGCTTCGGGCCCATCGCCGGCGTTGTGGCGTCGTTGATTGGTTTTTTGCAGACGTTGTTCTCCTTCGTGGGAACCAGCATCGCCTCGCTCTTCGGCAACCCCGTGCTCGGACTGAGCATCGTCGGCTTTACAATGTCCTTGTTCGCCGCAACCGCATTCGTGAGCCTGCGATCCTCCATAGGGAAAGAGGAAGTCCGAGACGTCACTCCCTAGCGGGTGACCGAGAAAGCCGGTTTCTGCGCCGCTGTCAGGCATTCTCCCGGCTGAGGCTTCGGCGTTTCTATCCTTTGCCCGATGCGATGATGAGATCTGCTGCTTTCTCCGCCATCATAAGCACGCAAGCGTTAATATGGGCCGAGACCAGGTCCGGCATTGCCGAAGCATCGACGACACGAAGCCGCTCGACACCGCGGACGCACATATTTGGATCGAGCACGGAATGGTCGTCCGTTCCCATGCGGCAGGTGCTCGATGGATGATGTGCCGTCGTCGCGGTCCGCCGGATGAAATTGTCGATCTCGTCATCGGTCTTGACGTCGGGCCCCGGGGTCAGCTCTGCTTCGCGAAAGGGTGACATCGCCGTTGAGGCGCCGACATCGCGGGCGCGCTTGAAGCCCTCGCGCAGCCGCGCCAGGTCGCCAGGCGCCGTGAAAAAATTGTAACGGATGCGCGGCGGTGTCATCGGATCGGGTGAACGCAGCAAGACTTCGCCGCGGCTTTCAGGGTGGAGCAGGGTGGGGCGGATGCCGTAGCCATCCTTGTATTGAGCGACGACGCCCGGAAACCACAACCTGGTTTGGGTGGGAACGCCACGGAACATGAACTCAATATCGGGCACGGCCTCCGATGGGGCCGTCTTGATAAAGGCATGCAGGCCGCCGGGCAGCACGGTTGCGGGACCTGTACCGAAGAAACAGGCGCGCAGCATGCTGCTCGCCATGCGGTCGAAGCGCATCTCCCGCTGGAAGGGGCCTGGATCCTTGCGGCGATAGCTGATCCAGGTTCCCAGATGATCCTGCAGTTGCTTGCCGACCGGCAGGTCGACCG
>Ga0182744_1000320_pt1 | contig 47725 bp, 45 predicted proteins | sample eDN3rd30CKraftMG_FD_128525 | JGI IMG/M metagenome (GOLD analysis project Ga0182744, IMG submission 128525) | Enriched Miracle-Growth compost microbial communities from Emeryville, California, USA - eDNA 3rd pass 30_C Kraft MG (version 2) (version 2) ... | reverse complement strand
GGTGGTGGCGGTATGCTATAAAATGTTGGATTATAGAAAAGCATATATTTTTCGTCAAGATTAGCGAGAATTTCGAAATGCTGAATAAATTGAGGATAATAACCAGACTTAATCAATTTGGCTTCTTTTAAATTTTCAGATTTTTTACAACTGAAAATCAAAAAAAATGATAAAATTAAAAATGGAATTGATTTCATACGGTTAGTTGTTTTAACATTTCTGCTAACGGAAAAAGTATTGGCGAAGTGCGGGCTAAAAATGAACGAATGTTCAATTTTCGACCAAACGGAGCCGATGCTTTTTCAATGCAGTGAAATTACAAAAAGAAAACGGAATTGAAAAGCAGCGGCGGCAAAATATCACAAAATTTTCAATTTAGAGTTTAATCCCGCATTTTGCCAATACAATGTTAGCTGCAGTGTTATTATTTAAATTGATTCAGAAAAGTTTTTTTAAAAATTTGAATTTCTTTATAATCTGTTATTCCTAAATTATCCAACAAGTTTATGTAATACATTTTGCCCTGATTGCAATAATCAATCAAAAATTCTTTCTCTTCAGAGATTTGGCCTTTATAAAGCTGCTGAAAATAAACTTTCTTAATTTCGTTATTCTGAAGAGTAATTATTAGTTCATTTCTTGCTCCAATTGATTTAGTTCCATTGAGATTTCCTCTGTATGCAATTATTCTACCTTTATAATCATAAGTTTGAAGTTCAATTTTTTTTATTATTTCAAGGGGGAAATTTTGGCTATTTATAATTATTTCATTGTTTTTAAATTCTAAATTTCCAATAAGTTCACCTTCTGGAATTTCAAACCTAAATAAATTATAGAAACTGAAAAAAATTGAAGCAATTAAACATAAAAAGAAGATTCCAAAAAAAATATAGTCAAACCAATAAAAGTCATTATTTTTAAAAAGAAAATATTGAATGGAAAGTGGAATAAGACAAATAAAATATATGGAATAAATAACATTATTTGGAGTAAAATATATTTTTTTATTCTTAACTAATACTTTGTAATTCAATTTATTGAGTTGTTTTTGGAAACATTGCAGCTAACGGAAAAAGTATTGGCGAAGTGCGGGCTTTCGAAGAACTTTAGTTCAAGAAAGTCTGAACGTAGCCGATATTTTTTCCATGGAATAAACTTACAAAAAAACTATGGAATGGAAAAATAGCGGCGGATAAAAAAGTAGAGTAGTCCAACTTTTCCCAAAACCCCGCATTTTGCCAATACTATGTTAGCGGAAGTCTCTTTTAATCATTGTTTCATTTTATAATCTCTTAGAAGGTCAAGAATATTGTATTTAATAACATAACCATTTCTGTAAATATATTCTATGGAATCACCTTTTTTCTTAACAATTGAATCATTTTTCTCATATCCAAAATTCATAGATTGTTTTTCCCCATTTGAGAAAGCAACATATTTAAAATTATGTTCTTCCTTATTAAGATAAACGCTGTCAACTTTTAAATTATATTCTTCTTTTAATAAACTTTTAACTCTTAAGTCATTTCCATAATAGTATTCACGAAGTATAATAAAGAAAATAAAAATTCCAAAAATTAAAAAAAATATGGTCAAACTTTTTTGCGATGGTTTGTCAAATTTCATTTTGAATTCTTTTTAATACGACTTTTTCATGAGATTTCCGCTAACGGAAAAAGTATTGGCGAAGTGCGGGAATTCGCAGAACTTTAGTTCAAGAAAGACCAAACGGAGCCGATGCTTTTTCAATGGAACTAAATTACAAAAAAATGTGGAATTGAAAAGCAGCGGTGGCAAAAAAGCTGTGGATTTTCAATTCAGACCTAAACCCCGCATTTTGCCAATACCTTGTTATGCGACGTATTTTTTAGAGACTTGTATTCAAAAACATTTTGTTTTCAGCTTCTTTTTCAGATTTTTTAGGATAAAGCATTTCTTTAATTTGAGAATACCAAGTTGATTTTTTAAACTTTGAAATGTTTATTTTTCCAGTAATGGAATTTGAATAATAGTTTTTTTTGTTCATTAAAAGTTTAATTCTAACTTTTGTTTTAAAGTTTCCATTATACCTATCAGTTGTTAAATGTAGAATTTGATTATTCTTAAAATCAAGAAAATTATCGTAACTATTTCCACAATCTGAATATGCCCAAAATTCGATTGGATTCCATTTTCCATTTTTGTCTAATGCTTCTTGAATTAGATATAAACTACTGTCTTGCGGATTTAGTTTTAGAGTTTTGTTTAAGTTGTTTTTTATGAAGACTGAAAAAGTTGAACCATTTTTACTTCTTAATATAATTTTTATTGAATCAATATTATTCTTATTAAAAAGTTTCTCAATTTTATCATTTTGTTCAAATTTATAATCAATTTCGTTTTGGTTAAAAAACATTTCATTTTTCAAATCTTGCGAATACAAGTTTGAAAATAGCACATTAAAAAATAACGAAAATATTACTGCAATTATTTGGTTTTGTTTCATTTGCGCAATTTTGGATAATATGTCGCATAACGGAAAACGCATTGGCGAAGTGGCGGATAAATTGGACAAAAAGTTCAATTTAGCACAAAACGTAGCCGATGTGTTTTCGTGAAACTAAATTAACAAAAAAAAGTGGAACGAAACACATTCGGCGGCGAAAAAAGCACAAAGGTTGAGTTTTGCACTTAACCCGCCATTTTGCCAATGCGATGTTAGGCGACCGTTGTTTTTTCTTCGGCATATTTTATCATTAACTCATCTTCAAAATCAAATAAGGTAAGGGCAAGTTTTATTCTATCAAACTTTCCGTTATTATCTATGTTTCCTTCTATAAAATAAGTTTCATTTATTGGAACGGCTTGTCTTGGATTCCCTTCTGTTGGATTTTTTGTTAAGCCAATTTTTTCAGCAAGTTCAGTTGTAAAAAAAGTCTCAGGTTGTAGCTCAAAAAGTTGTCTGAAAACTTCAAAATATAGTTTTGCAACTTGATTTACTTCAATCTTTTGGTCAAAGAATACAGCATATTCTAACTTTTTCCCTTTTGGGTCTTCTGCTTCAAAAATGTTTATTTCATCATTATCTGAACTTTCGTCAATTGTAATATTAGGGATTTCCCAAATTTTCAAAAAGCGTTCAGAAATTAGATTATACCGTCTTTCAATTTCTGTTTTATCCCACTTGTCAAGAATTGTAAGATATTTGTTTAGCCATAATCGACTATCTTTATAACCTGCCTCGGCTAAATCTCTTTTGTCAAGGAATGGTTTGTTTCCTAATTTTCCATTATTTCCTGATAATGTTAGGTTCCCAATTGTATTAAGATAGTTTTCTTTGATATAGTTATATTCATCTGCTCCTAAATCTAATTTCCATTTAGCATCAGGATTTTGAGGAAAGATGTGTTCAATTGTTATGTCAGGATTCCCCTCAATTAAAACAGGTTCTCTATTTTCAAAATTTTCAAGCCTTTCTAATAAATAAGTTCTGTTTTTAGATTTGATGTTATAAACATCTTTTATCCTTAAAGCATCAATAACTTCTGCATTTCTTGGAAATCTTTGTACACCAGTTCTTTGCAAGAGGGATTTTTGAACTGAATGTAAATAATTGTCAGTCTCAACTTTGTCGTAAAGATTCATAAATATTTTATTCAGGGCATTTGTAGGTAAACCAAGAATAAAACGTCTCCAAGTAAATGATTGAATTAATTCTAAAATTTTGACGAATGTAGATTTATCAATGATTTCCTTTGAATAATCGTCATAAACTTTCATTAGAAATGGGTAAGCTACATTTATTTCTAATTTGCTTATGTATTCTAATTGCTTTCTGATGTCTTTGTCTGTTTCATTTTTCGGGTTTAGTAGCTTATTGTAATGTTTTACTAATGATTTTATATTTCCGAGTGTTGTTTCCAAATCTTCAAGAGAAGATGTCGGATATTTGGCTTTAAACTCTAAATACACTTTTCCTTTATTGGGAATGTTGTTGTTTTCAAGCGTTAAATAATCTCTTATAAAATCAGAAACACGACTTGAATTTGAAGATTCATCTTTTGCAAGTTTCTCAATTACTTCCCAGTAATTTTGATAGATTTTGTTTTGGTCTCTTCGATTGAGCCCCATTAAGATATAATTTCTAATCAAATCTGCCTGAGTAAGTTCTAAACCTGTCGAATTTAAGCTTTCAAAAATTCTTTGAGGATCATCTTTTTCTCTGTCAAGTGAAACTTCTACAAACATAAGTTTTGATAACCCTTTTAAAACGACAAGATAGTTTTCTTCTGAAATTCTACCTTTGAAATAATTGAAATTATCAATCAATTTTGAAAAGTCATTATACTCTTCGTCAGAATGTCCACGTAAGAGATATTTTAACGCTTTATCGTTATTTTCTGTTGGTCTTAATTTTAGTTTTTCCTCTTCTGGTGCAAATTTGTTGATAAGATAAGTTTCACTAATTTCACTTTCAAGTCCGTCATCTTTTATGTCTTTAGCGAGTTGATATAAAGCCAAATAAATTAAAGTAAGAGTTGTGAGACGTTGTTGTCCATCAATGATTGTTAATTCTTTTATTCGTGAAGCGGTATAAACATCATCGTGAACATAGACAATACTTCCAATAAAATGAGCGTTCATTTTTTTGTTTGTTCCTACTTCCAGAATGTCGTCTAAAAGTTGTTTACATTGTCCTGTTGTCCAATCATAGTTTCTTTGATAAACTGGTATTACGAATTGAGTTTTATTTGATGATAAAAAATCTTCTACTTTAGTTTCGTTTGCTTTCATTAGTTTAATAAAATTTCAATTGGGTGATGCGTTCACATACAATGTCGCCTAACGGAAAAAGTATTGGCGAAGTGCGGGTTTTCGAAGAACTAAAAGTTCAAGAAATCCAAAACGTAGCGAATGCTTTTTCGATTATGCTAACTTACAAAAAATTGCAGAATTGAAAAGCATGAGCGGATTATTTTTTCTGCTTTTCAATTCAAATCTTCTCCCCGCATTTTGCCAATACAATGTTATCTGTAGTTTTTTAACGGATTCTTTTAACTTCCCAATTAATTGAGTCTTTTAAAGTATCTTTTGGTTTAATTTCAAAATATTTAATTTTTTCCATTTTTTTCTTTTTATTATCAATTCTTTCAACTTCCGCGAGAACTGAAATTTTTCCGTCACTAAAAAAGTGCCCAATTGAATCTGCTTCATTTGTTTTTGGATTATAATATATCCAATCACCAACTGGAATTAATCTTTGTTTTTTATAATCATAAATAACAGAACCTTCACTTTCTTTTTTTCCATTTTCAAAATAGTTTTTTATTCCAAAAAAATTTGGCTTTTTTAGTATTGTCGCAATTAGTTTTTTGTTATTGTTTGTATGGAATTCAACCATTTCCGTAATTGTTCCTTTATCAAAATCAGTTATAGTTAAAATTTTACCAGAATTTTTATCATAAACTTCCATTTTAATTTTGGAATTATTTTTATAGTAATTTTTAACAATATTTGCTCCATTATTAGCATTCATTTCTTCAACCCGATTAGGATTTTTTTTACATCCAAATAATAGAAATGGTATTAGAAATAGATTTTTTTTCATTTAAGAACGATTTTGGAAAAATTGCAGATAACACTCAAATATACGAAACTTTCAATACAATCAAAATATTTTTATTGCACTGTTTCTCAGTTAGATACTTTTTTATTATATTTGAGATATCTAAAATACGAAGTAGGATGGATACCCAAAATGCGAAGTCAGATTTTAATCCCAACCTGTTTGAAATCTCTGCCGGAACACATCATAATAAAAAAGTGCTGTGGATAAAATTTGACTATAACAAAGAGCTGATTAAGCACCTGAAAAACCATACAAAACCGCGCTGGTCGGCTTCACAAAAAATGTGGTATCTTACAGATAATAGATTCAACCGCAATCTTTGTGGTTGGCAACCGGAAATTGTAGGAAAAGATGTGCTGCTAAAAATTTCCCCTGTAAATATGCCCGAATTTAAAAAATATCAAAATATCCTTACACTAAAAGCATATTCGCAAAACACAATTCGTACTTATTCGATAGAATTTGCGCAGTTGCTGTATATTCTTAAAGATTTTCCGGTTCAGGAGCTTTCTGCAACACGGCTCCAAAGCTATTTTTTGTACTGTCATAAAGAACTGAATTTATCCGAAAACCAAATTCATAGCCGGATGAACGCGATTAAATTTTATTATGAACAAGTATTACACCGCGAAAAAATGTTTTTCGATATACCGCGTCCCAAAAAACCTTTGCTTTTGCCCAAATCGCTGAATATGGATGAAATAAAACGCCTTTTCGAAGTTACCGAAAATATTAAACACCGGCTTCTGCTGCAGCTTTGCTACGGAATGGGTTTGCGTGTAAGCGAAATTATAAACCTGAAAATATCGGATATCGACAGCAAAGAAATGATTGTGCGGATCGAACGTGGAAAAGGCAAAAAAGACCGCAATGTAAATCTCCCGAAAATCATCCTCGATGATCTCCGGAAATATTATCTGGAATATCGCCCAAAAGATTTTCTGTTCGAAGGAAAACAAGGTGCACAATACAATATCCGATCTGCACAGATCGCCTTCAAAGAAGCGATGAAAAAGGCAAACATCCACAAAAAAATCGGAATCCACGGACTTCGACACAGTTATGCTACACATCTTTTGGAATTTGGTACCGATATCAGCCACATCCAAAAATTGCTGGGACACAACGATATCAGAACCACGCTGGTATATGCGCAAACTACCGACCGCAATCTTCGGAACGTAGCTTCACCATTAGACAGAGTATAAAACCAAAAAAAATCAAATCCGCTCCAGCTCATCAACACTAATCGTGGTTTTGAAAGTTCCGTAGTTCACCACCGCTTTATTTTTCTTTATTTCCTCGATTGTTCCTACGGAAGTAGAGCCGGAAATCCGAACTCTCTGTCCGGTTTTCAGCCAAAGCGAGCGTTCTTCCTTTTTCTTTTCTTCGAGTTTTTCGTTGGTTTCGGCAATTTTTTCTTTCACATCTTCCTTTTTCAGTTGCTGCGTAATTTTGCGTTTTATCACCTGCAATCTTTTGCTTTCGTCTTTATCTGTTCCTATTTTACGGAATTTTTCCTGTTCCAGAAGTTTCACGAAATCTTTCACCACTTCTTTCCGGGAAGTGCCTTTCACATATTTGTTGATAAAAGTTTCAATCTTGTTTCCGAACTGCAATTTCCGGTGTTCTTCTTCATATAATTTTTGGAAATTAAATAATTTCTGCTCCAGCTGCTGATTCAGCTTTTGCAGATTTTCCCGCTTATCTTCTACAGAATCCCGCTTTTCCGATAAATCTGACTTTAGCTTTTCGACTTCAAATTTTTCCTGCTGAAGTTTTACAATCGTTTTGTCCAGATTCACAATATCGTGTTCCACTTTTTTCTTTGCCGAGTTCAGAATAAATCTCGGGATTCGGTTTTTCTCCGCCACTTCAAAAGTGAAGGAACTTCCGGCTTGTCCGATTTCTAATTTGTATAAAGGTTCAAGGGAATTTTCATCAAAAAGCATCGCTGCGTTTTGTGCAGCAGGAAGCTGTTCCACAACTAGTTTAATATTGGTATAATGCGTGGTAATAATTCCGAAACTTTTTTTGTCATAAAAAAATTCGAGGAAACTTTCTGCCAAAGCGCCGCCCAACTCCGGATCGGAGCCGGTTCCGAATTCGTCAATCAGCAGAAGCGAGTTTTCATCGGCTTCACGAATCATTCCCGACATTTTTCTCAACCTTGAAGAATAGGTGGACAAATGGTTTTCTATAGATTGGTTATCACCAATATCAGTCATTATTTTATCAAAGAAAAACATTTCCGATTTTGGATGTACGGGAACCAGAATTCCGCTCTGTATCATCAATTGCAAAAGCCCGACAGTTTTAAGGGTGATTGATTTTCCGCCGGCATTTGGTCCGGAGATACAGATAATCCGGTTGTGTTCTGTGAAAGTTAAAGTCTGCGGAAAAATCGGCTTGTTTTCTTCTTTATTCCTCAGGAAAAGTAAAGGATGAAAAGCATCTTTCAGGCGCAAGGTTTTGTGGCGGTTGATTTTGGGTAAAATTCCGCCCACTTTTTCGGAAAATTTGGCTTTTGCTCTTGTTAAATCAAGATCGAAAATATAATTCTGATACGAAATTAATTGGGGTTGAAATTCAGAAATTTCGGAAGTGAGCTTTCGTAAAACCCGGTCGATTTCCTTTTTTTCTTCTTCCAGATTTTCGCGGAGTTTGAAGTAATGTTTCACTACAGATTCCGGCTGGATATAAGTGATAGAGCCTGTTTTGGAAATTCCCAATGTTCTTCCCGGAACTCTTTTTTTGAAGCCCGATTTTACCGCCAAAACCCGTTGATCATCAATAATGCTTTCGCGGATATCTTCCAAAAAATCAGAATGCGTTGCCAAAGATCGGTTGAAGTTTTCGTCAATCGCTTTTTTTGAATGCTGGATTTCGGTGCGTAAAGTTTTCAAAACTGGCGATGCTTCGCTTTTTACTTCCTCAAAACGGTTGAAAACCTTGTCGATTTTTTCGATGATTTCTTTCCGGAAATCCAAATCTTTTACTTCTTCCAAAAGTGTAGGAAAGGTTTCGGAAAGTTGCGGAAAAAATTTTTGCAGTCTTCCGATTTGTTCGGTAATATTTTTAATTCTGATGAATGCTTTGTTTTCCAGCCGGAAATTTTCAATCATCATCAGCTTCACTTCTTCCTCGATATCTTCGTATTCATTGAAAGGGATTGCGTTTTCGCTTTCGAAGCTCGTGAGAAATTCGGCGGTTTTTTTCAGGGAAAGTTCGGCTTCATCTATTTTCAGCGGGCGGAGATTAATGATTCTTTCTGCGGTTTTTGGTGAAAAGGCAAAAGGCATTATTTCCGACAAAAGTTCCGGAAATTCGAGTTCGGCTAAATCGGTTGGGTTGATATTCATCTCGTTGTTTGACGGGACAAATTTAGGAATTTGAAATGAGCAAATCCTATTTTTTAGAATCGGATTAAAATTTTTTTGATGTTTATCTGTTTACTTTGCAAAGGCAAATTTTAGAGTGAGAATTAGTAGTTTTGTAACCTTAAACTTTAAACCTTAAACTTTATGACCTGGACCGAAATTCTGGAACCGATAAAATGCTCTGAATATTTTCAAAACCTATGGAAAACCGTAAAGCTGGAATATGCTTCTGCAAAATGCTTTCCGCCGAAAAACCAGATTTTCCGGGCTTTGGAACTGACACCTTTTGAAGATGTAAAAGTGGTAATAATAGGGCAGGATCCTTATCATAATGACGGACAGGCAAATGGTTTGTGCTTTTCGGTTTCGGAAAATGTAACGGCACCACCTTCACTGAAAAATATTTTTATTGAACTGAAAAATGATCTCGGAACTGAAAGGATTTCCAAAGAACTCGACGATTGGGCAAAACAAGGCGTTTTGCTGCTGAATGCAACTTTAACGGTTCGTGCACATTCCCCGAATTCCCACAAAGATTTGGGTTGGGAAAAGTTTACGGATTTTATTATTAAAGAAATTTCTGCGAAAAAAGAAAATGTGGTTTTTGTTTTGTGGGGCGCTTTTGCACAAAAAAAAGAGGAACTGATTGATTCCTCTAAACATTGTATTATCAAATCTGCTCATCCTTCTCCGTTTTCTGTTCACCGCGGATTTTTCGGAAGCAAGCCTTTTTCGAAAATCAATAATTATCTGACCTCAAAATCGGAAAAGCCTATTTCGTGGTAATATCCGCCGTTTCATCCTTATTTTCCGCCAGTTTGCGTACAGAAACTTCGATGGTGTAATTTCCCTTTTCTACACCTTGTTTCGGGTAAGGCAAAACATTTTTCAGCTCGATAATATGTCCGTTGTAAACAGCTGTTTTAGAAAATTTTTGTTGTGGCGAAGTCATTGTTGCTAAAGAAACTTCTGAAGCTTTTTTTGAAGTTCCTGAAAGTTCCAGTTCTGCAACCGCAACTCCTGCCCAAACACAATTAACACCTTCCGGACAACGGCTGTCCTGCGAAACTGATTTGAATGTTATAGTAATTCCGGAATCTTTTATCATCTTGCTTTCTCCAGCTTTCAGGGTTATTTCTCCGGATTGCGAAACTTCTATAGGTGCCGAATTATCGGGATTAGTGGCAGTTTGGCTGCTGCAATTGATCAAACTTAAAAAAACGACAGATAAAAATGAGATTTTGTAAAGCATAATATTAATTTTTAAAAAGATCATAAACAACCACCAAAAACATTGCCAAAGACACCATCAAACTGAACCCGGTTCCGTAGATAAATCCAATAAACGCACCTTTTACAGAGTTCAAAGCTTTCTTTTTATCATTCACATCGTGGAGCAGTTCGCCCACAAAAACTCCTAAAAACATACCGATTAAAAATCCGAAAGGAATGGGAATGAAGAACATTCCGGCAAACGTCCCGATTACCGAACCAATGCTTCCCCAACGTGTTCCACCGTATTTCCTGTTGGCTCTTGCAGGAATCACATAATTCAGGATTGCAGATAAAAGGGTAAGAACACCAAAAATCCAGATGAAAGCCATTGATAATTCTGAATCGGTACCGAATTTGTAAACCAGCAATCCGCCGAAACTGAGAACCAAACCGGGTAAAACCGGAAGAAATGTCCCGAGAATTCCTAAAATGAGAAACAGCAGACTGATAATAATGGCAAGATTGTGATCCATCAGGAAGAATAATTTAGATAAAAATACATATTTAATTGATACGGGCAATCCTAAATTGCTATTTTTGCAAAGATGAACGAGCAGATTAAAGATACAAAAGATTTTTTGCAGAATATCAGCGATATTCTGCACCGTTCCATTGCTGAAAATTTCCCCGATTCCTGGGTGCTTGTTTTTCAGATTTTTGCAAAATTCATACTACTGGTTCTGGTTATTTATCTTTTGGATTTTGTTGTAAAAATCATTATCAATCTGTTTTTCCGGTTTTTTGTGGATGGTGAAAAATATCCGGTTCTGAAATCCATATACAAATCCAGAATTACCAATTCTTTCGGTCATCTTATTGCGCTAAGCTTCGGAAGTTATGCTTTGTATTCCGTATTTTACAGGCATCCTAAAAGCTTTGAATTTTTGGAGCGAAGCATCCATTTTGCAATTGTAATCGTAATAGGCGGAATGATGTTCCGAACGCTGAAAGCAATAGAATATTTTTACCAGCTGAAAAAAGATTATTACCGAATTGTCGCGCTGAAAGCCATTCTGCAAACGGTAAGAACTTTGGGGATTTTTATTATTTCTGTGGTTGCTATTTGTGTGATTTTCGGAATTTCGGGGACTACAATTTTGGGAAGTCTGGGAGCGATGACGGCGATTATTGTTTTGGTTTTCCGGGATACGATCTTAGGATTTGTAACAGGAATACATGTTGCAGCTTCTAAAAATCTGAAAGTCGGCGACTGGATCGGAATCCCGAAATACAACCTGGAAGGAACCATACAGGATATTAATGTTTTGACCACAAAAATTCAGAATTTTGATAAAACCATTTCCACAATTCCCACTTATGATCTTCTGAGCACCGAAGTAAAAAACATTCAGAAAATGTCGGAAAGCAATACAAGACGTATTAAAAAATCCATTATTTTCAATATCAAATCCTTTCGTTTTCTTGATGATGAGCTTATTGCAAAACTTCAGGAAATTAATCTTATCAAAGATTATCTTGCCAAAAAACAAATCGAAATCAGCAACAGCAAAACCGGTATCCAGAATCAGGAAAAACTGATCAACGGACAGCAGCTTACCAATATCGGAACTTTTCGGAAATACGTGTACGAATATCTTTTGCATAATAAAAATATCGATTCTGGCGAAACCATTCTTGTCCGGCAGATGGAGATTACATCGCAAGGTCTGCCACTCGAAATTTACTGTTTTACCAATGATTCCAAATGGGAAAATTTTGAACAGATACAATCCGATATTTTTGATCATCTTTTAGTAGCTTCAAAAGAATTTGATTTGGAAATTATGCAGATCAGTATCAAAATTTAATTCAGACAAAAATGACAAAACTAAGCGTAAACATCAATAAAATAGCAACTTTGCGAAATGCTCGCGGCGGAAATGTTCCCAGCGTAACACAAATTGCCGTAGATGCCCAGAAATTTGGAGCACAAGGAATTACCATTCATCCAAGACCCGATGAAAGGCATATTACCAGAAAAGATGTTTTCGAGCTGAAACCTTTGGTACATACGGAATTCAATATCGAAGGAAATCCGCACCGTCCTTTTATAGATATGGTTTTGGAAATAAAACCTGAACAAGTAACGCTGGTTCCTGATGCTGATGATGCCATTACTTCTAATGCAGGCTGGGATTGTGAAAAAAATCTGGATTTTTTGAAAAGTGTAATTTCTGAATTTAAAAATGCTGGAATCCGTACTTCCATTTTTCTCGATCCAAATCCCGAAATGGTGAAATACGCTGCGGAAACCGGAACTGACAGAATAGAACTGTATACCGAAGCTTACGCTAAAAATTATACTTCCAACAAAAACGAAGCGATAAAACCGTATTTTGAAACTGCAGTTGAAGCCGGAAAATATAATTTAGGAATCAATGCCGGACACGATTTGTCATTAGAAAATCTGAAATATTTTTCCGATAATATCCCAAATCTTTTGGAAGTTTCCATTGGTCATGCCCTTATTTCCGAAGCATTATATCTCGGTTTGGAAAATACCATTCAGGCGTATCTGAAGAGATTGGCGGTGTGGTAATTGAATGTTAGTTTAAATATAATTTACTGCTTTTACAGGAGAAATTTTACTAATCAGATAACTCGGCAGAATAAGTGCAATTGCAGAAATCAGCAGAATTCCTATTGAAATAGCGAGAATGTGCAGGATATTCAGTTCCACCGGAACCACGCTCACATAATAATTTTCCGGATTCAGTTTGATGATGCCGAAAATCTTTTGAAGCGCCAAAAGTCCTATCCCGACTACATTCCCGATCAGCAATCCCGGAATCATAATCAGCAAAGTATAATTGATAAATACTGCGCGAATCTGACCATTGGATGCGCCCAGTGTTTTCAGAACTCCGATAGAATTGGTGCGTTCAATAATCAGGATCAGCAGAACCATAATGATATTGATGACTACTACAAACAGCATCAATCCGATAATTACGGCAATATTTTTATCAAAAATATTAATAAAATCTACCACTTCAGGATATTTATCGGTGACTCTTTCCACATAATTTTTGTATCCGGCAAGCTCTTCAATTTGAGGAAAATCTTTATTGATGTCTTCTACGTTTTTCAGGAAAATATCGGTTCCTCCGATTTGATTTTTTTCCATTCCCAGAATCTTTCTTGCGTGATTGATGTCGCCGATAATGAAGAGATCATCAATCGCCTGAATATCAGTTTTATAAATTCCTACAACTTCAAATTTCCGGTAAATCGGTTTCTGATCGGCTTTTGAAAATACCGCAACAATGCTGTCTTTGGTTTTCAGTTTCAGTGTGTTTGCCAACTGTCGGGAAATAACAACCTCGTTGTTGTAGCCATTTTCCGTGATTTTGGGCGATGTTCCTTCCACAAGAAATTTATTAAACCTTTCCCGGTCGAAATCTTTGCCCACACCTTTAAAAATAATTCCTGCAAAATTGTCTTTTGTACGCAAAATTCCGCTTACAGTAGCAATACTTTGTACCGAAGCAACATCGGGAAGTGTTTTTATTTTGTTCAGCTGAAAACCCTCATTGCTCAGCACCGAAGAATTGTAGGAAGAATTGGAATGTTTGGAACGGATGGAAATATGGCCGCTGAAATCCGCAGTTCTTTCTTTGATGGCTTTTTTGGAACCAAATCCTGTGGAAACCGTAATCAGCGAAACAATAACACCCAATGCTACAGAAAGCCTGCCAATAAAGATGATAACACGCGAAAGATTATTTTTGTTATCTTTGGAAAAAGCGATTTTTTTAGAAAAATATAATGGAAAGTTCAAACCGATGAATTTAAGTTTCAAAATTAAAGATTTACTTCTGATCTGCCTAATTTTTTTAGGAAACATCATTCCTGCCCAATCTCTAATCTGCTTCAAAACGGGAGCCGACCGTCCGGAACTATATCTTCCGCTTCTAAAAAACAAATCTGTAATTGTGGTAACCAACCAAACCGGACTTTTGGCAGACAGAACCCATTTGGTGGATTTTTTGGTGAAAAATAAAACGAATATAAAATCCATCTTCGCGCCGGAACACGGCTTTCGCGGCGATGCGGATGCTGGTGAACACGTGAAAAACGGAACCGACAAAAAAACCGGAATACCAATCGTTTCTTTATACGGAAGCAATAAAAAGCCAACTCCCGAACAGCTGAAAGGCGCAGATATTATTTTGTTTGATATTCAGGATGTTGGCGTTCGGTTTTATACCTATATTTCCACGCTTACCTATGTGATGGAAGCGGCTGCGGAAAACAACGTGGAAGTAATCGTATTGGACAGACCAAATCCGCATGATGGGTATATTGACGGACCTGTGCTGAAAAAGCAATGGGCAAGTTTCGTGGGAATGCATGAAGTTCCCGTAGTTTACGGCTTAACAATCGGGGAATACGGAAAAATGGTAAATGGTGAAAAATGGCTGAAAAACGGAATTCAGGCAAAATATACTTTGATTCCGATGCTGGATTATCACAAAACAAAACGCTACGGAATGCTGGAAAAACCTTCCCCAAATCTACCAAACGATAAAGCGATAAACCTGTATCCATCGCTTTGTTTTTTTGAAGGAACGCAAGTTTCTGTAGGTCGTGGAACGGATTTCCCTTTCCAGATTTTTGGAAGTCCGTGGACAAAAAATTTCCAGTATACTTTTACACCAAAACCCAACTTTGGCGCTAAAGATCCTTTCCTGAATGGGAAAAAATGTTACGGCGAAAACCTTTCCGATTATCCCGAAGATCTGCGCAAACTGAATCTGGAGTGGTTGCTGAAAGCATATAAAGATTACAAAAATCCGCAACAGGATTTCTTTTTGAAAAATTTATTTTTCGATAAACTTGCAGGAACAGATGAACTCAGAAAGCAAATTATCGCCGGAAAATCCGAAAAGGAAATTCGGGATTCGTGGAAAACGGATTTGGATAATTTCCAAAAAATCAGAGAAAAATATGTGGTATATCCGGATTGATGGATGAATAATCGTGAGAATTCTCAATAATTTTCATTTTTTTTTCAAATCGGAAAATCATCTTCGGGTTCAATCAAAATGTTGCTGATTCCCGTTATCGTCGCGGTTTTTGTAAACGAACCACATCCCGACGGTCAGTCCGATTACTCCGGCAAATGCCGTAAGCAAAGCTCTGGAAAGCTTATCCGGTTCCGTATTTCCGATATAATTCATCAGAAAAAGAATGGCAAAAGTAAGAACGGCAATAATGAGGAATTTTGTACTTTTTATATTCATTTTTTATTTTGATAAGAGAAGTATTCTCCGGTAAAGATTTTTTTCAATTTAATCGTATTTTATTGAAGTTCATTTAAAAGTGCATCTACCACGGAAGAGTCTGCACCTCTTTGTACGGCAAGATTTTTTGATATTTCTGCATACATTTTTGCGGCTTCTTTGTTTCCGGTTTGCATATACAATTTGGCAAGAATATAGGTGTTTTCCGCAGTTTCCTGTTTCATTACACATTTTTCTGCCCATTCCTGTGCTTTTTTCAGGGACGTTTTGTTTTGCACATATTCGCTGAAAATCCAGGCGGCTTTCAAAAGCTCGTTATAATCTGCATCATCGGGATTTTTATAATATTCCAATGCTGCTTTTTCGTATTCACCATATTTTCCAACAGTAGGATAGAAGTGGATTTTCATCCTGTTCAGTGCATTTTCTGCCTCTTGTTTTCCCACTAACGGAATGGCATTAGTATAAAAATAATCATCTTTAATAATTTGATTTTCAGAATCTAATGATTTTTCGAGAATTTTTGAAATCTTAATATTATTGTCGAATTCGGTATACACTTTTTCGGAGATGAATTTTAAGATTTGAGGCTTTTGATTCTGAAAAATCTTGTAATTGGCATCATCTACGGAACGGATAAAAAACAAAAGCATCCCCACATCATCCTGATTGTAGTCTTCGGCTTTTTTGTTCTGGAAATACCGCTCCGAAACTTTTTGTGCAAAATCGAAATCGGTATCAATGGATTGGCGCATTGTATTGATGAGAAAATCAGGATCTTTTTCTCCTTTTTCGAAACGCTCTTTCAAAGAATATTTTATATTTTCAGGATCATTGGCTTCTTTAGCAATCTGCAGGAAGTTGCTTTCCTCCATATATCCGTAGTTTTTAAGAATCAGTTCACCGTTTCCGTTCAGGAAAAGATAAGTAGGATAGGAGCGGATTCCGAATTTTTGTGCGATTTCCCTGCCTTCACCTTTTTCCATATCGAAATGGGCGTTGATGAAATTGGTGTTGTAATAATCGCTCACAGATTTTAGTGTGAAGATATTTTTTTCCATCAGTTTGCAAGGTCCACACCAGGAAGCATACGCATCCAGAAAAACCAGCTTTTTTTCTTTTTTTGCCTTCGCCAAAATTTCAGCAAAAGTTCCGTTCTCGAAGTTAATGGACTGTTGTGCAAAGAACAATGTTGGAAGAAGAAAGTATAGAAGTTTTAGGGTGTTTTTCATTTTTTATCAATTACGCTGCGAAGATAGTATTTTTTGTTATGAGCGAAAAATGCTCAACTATTTCAGTTGAAAAATTTAACATTTCAGAAGTCATCCTATTTCACTTAAATTAGTTACATTTGCCGTCCTGCTCAAAAAACGAGGGTGCATTCCCTATAAACAGCAGGAATAGTAAATGAGCAGAAAAGGACAAATTGTAGAAATTCCGGCGGGATCTCCTGTATACAAAAAACCAAAACCTGAGTTTTCATCAAAAAAAGAGGAATTGGTTTGGCTGTTGCATAAAGACGACTACTCGTTGTTTGATGGATTTCTTATTGGTGAACATGTGGGAACGGAACATTTCCAGCTTGGTCAGCGTAAAGGAATTAATGCTGGTGGAAAAAAACAACCGCTGTATGTAATTGGGATTGATGATTCCGAAAACAGAATATTTGTTGGAGCAGGACTTTCTCATCCCGGACTTTTTGCGGAAGTGTTTTTGTTTTCAGAACATCATTTCCATTGGAATGGAGAAACAAATATTGGAAAATCATTACTGGAAGAAGGGATTTCCGTGGAAATATCTTCTACCTTGTTTGAAGAAATGCTTTCTGCAATGCTATACATTTTCGATGGTGAGGTTTTTTTAAAATTCAGAAATCCTGTTTCCATCACTATTCAGAATGATCCGATTACTATTTTTTATCAAAATAAAGAAACCGCAAATATTTTTAACAAATAAATTTTATTATGAGACTTAAACTTTCTTTTTTAGCAAGTATTTTTTCATTTTTATTGTATGCACAATCTGCTCCGGCATATTATTCCAGCATCAATTTTAATAAAACAGGAAATGATCTGAAAAATGATCTCGCAGTATTAATCACCTCTACACATACCAAAACCATCACTTATAGTGAGCTGCAAACACTTCTGAAAAGCAGTGATGTAGATCCTGATAATCCTTCAAACCTTCTTTTGATTTATGGATCCCAAAGTTCAGGAACCCACCAAAGAAGCCGGAGTATCAATGGATCCTGGAATCGTGAACATGTATATGCCAAATCAAAAGGTACCCCTAATTTGGGAACTTCCGGTCCTGGAGCAGATGGTCATCATCTTCGTCCTGCAGATAATACGCTGAACAGTACCAGAGGAAATTTATCTTTTGATGACGGATCCGGAGCAATGGCGTACAAAACAAGCCGTGGAGGTTGGTTTCCGGGCGATGAATGGAAAGGAGATGTTGCCAGAATCCTGATGTATATGTATGTACGTTACAACACAAGATGCAAACCTCTGAATATTGTAATGAATCCAAGTACTTATTCTTCTGATTTTCCCGATATTCTCCTAAAATGGAATGTTGAAGATCCAGTATCCGATTTTGAAAGACTAAGAAATAATATTGTAGCCCAGACACAAGGCAACAGAAATCCGTTTATTGATAATGCTTATCTTGCAAGTGTAATCTGGGGTGGACCAGCAGCACAAAACTCTTGGCCCGATACTTTTAACGGTGGTTCGCAGGACGATACACAAGCACCGACAATTCCTGTAAATCTTACAGTTTCGGGAGCTACTTCATCCAGCATTTCTTTAACATGGACATCTTCCACAGATAATATAGCAGTAAGTGGTTATGATGTTTATGTAGATGCTGCTTATAAAACCACAGTATATAATAACAGCGCAACCATTACAGGCTTAAGTCCTGATACCACATATTCTTTCTATGTTGTAGCCAGAGACGCAGCTGGAAACAAATCAGGAAACAGCGAAAGCGTAATCGGAACTACAGAAAACAGCGGAAGCGGAGGAGAAGGAACATCTTGCGGAACTGAAGATTTCGAAAACATTCCGTCCACAGGAAGCAATCCGCCAGCTTCTTCCTATACCGACAGAACGTGGACCAATAATAATATTGTATGGACTGCAACCAATGCAAGAACAGATAAACAGGTATATATTGATGGGGATAACAACAAAGCAATCTGCCTGAAAAACGGATCGCTAATGTCTTCAACTATTTCCGGAGGAATAGGTACATTGAGCATAAAAACCTATTTACCGTTTAATGATTCAGCAGGAAATTATACTTTGAAAATTAATGGCGAAGTAAAAGGGCAGATTCCATATTCCAAAACTGCTAAAACTTATGTAATAGAAAATATTAATGTAGAAGGAAATATTGTTATCGAACTTATTGATGGAACTACCAACAATCGGGTATCTATTGATAATCTATCGTGGACTTGTTACTCTGCACTGTCTGCCGGAAATGCCGATATCAAAAATCAGAAAATAACAGTTTATCCAAATCCGGTAAAAAATAACGAATTTTACATCAAAGGAATAGGTGAAAACGAAACCGTAAAAATATACACCTTGAGCGGTCAGCTTGTACAAACTGCAAAAGACATTAGCAACGACGGTAAAGTTGTACTGAATAATCTTCCGAAAGGCGTTTATTTTATAACCACTAAAACACAATCCGCAAAAATTATTGTAGACTAAGAATTCGGAATATCAATTTTTCAGATGCAAAGCCGGGAACTTTTCCCGGCTTTTTTTATTGAATTGTCCGTAATCATCCATCATTAGATTTTGATGAAATGTCAGGATTTCCTTTAAATATTTAAACTAAAAAATTGGAAAATTCGCCTAAAAGCACAGCAGTCAATTCCTTGTAATATCAAAGAAAATCTCTCAAACCTCTCAAAAAAAACATTGATATTCGATATTTTATTTAACTTTAACCGGATATTTAAAACTTGTACTATGACTGCCGTTCAGCCAGCAACACTTTTTACAGAGCAGGATGTGTATCTTTTCCGGGAAGGAAAACATTACAGACTTTACGAAAAATTCGGTTCGCACTCTATGGAATACGAAGGGCATTCCGGAGTTTATTTTGCAGTTTGGGCACCCAATGCAAAGGAAGTTTCTGTAATCGGGAATTTCAACGGATGGCAATCCCAAACACACAAACTTTTCCCGAGATGGGACGGTTCTGGGATTTGGGAAGGATTTATAGAAGGATTAACATGGGGAACATTATATAAATATGCCATCCGGAGTTATAAAGATGAATTGCTGGAAAAAAGCGATCCTTATGCACTTAGCTGGGAGCAAAACCTTCAGGCAGCTTCTTTGGTATCCACCAATTGGTATGAATGGACTGATGCTGAATGGATGAAAATCCGCCAGAAAAAAAACAGCCTGAAATCTCCAATTTCTGTTTATGAGCTGCATTTGGGTTCGTGGATGAGAGGAACAGATAATCCCGAAAGATTTTTCAGTTATCGGGAAATTGCAGAACGCCTCATTCCTTATCTTACCGAAATGGAATATACACACGTCGAATTTATGCCCGTAATGGAACATCCTTACGAACCAAGCTGGGGATACCAGATTACCGGATTTTATGCTGCCAATTCACGCTTCGGATCTCCTCAGGATTTAATGTTTTTGATTAATGAGCTACACAAAAATGAAATTGGCGTTATTCTGGACTGGGTTCCTTCCCATTTTCCGGGAGATGCAAACGGACTGCATTATTTCGATGGGACTTTCCTCTACGAGCACGAAGATCCGAGAAAAGGTTTTCATCCGCAGTGGAACTCACACCTGTTCAATTACGGAAGACCGGAAGTAAAATCTTTCCTGATTTCGAATGCACTTTTCTGGCTCGACCGCTATCATGCAGATGGACTTCGGGTGGATGCAGTAACCTCAATGCTATATCTGGATTATGCCCGGAACGAAGGAGAATGGGAACCGAACATCTACGGTGGAAACGTAAATCTGGAAGCCAAAGAATTTCTTCAGGAATTCAACATCAATGTATATGAAAATTATCCCGATGTTATTACCATTGCAGAAGAAAGTTCGGATTTCCCACAGCTTACAAGTCCGGTTTATGCAGGCGGAATTGGCTTCGGAATGAAATGGATGATGGGCTGGATGCACGATACGCTAAAATATTTTAAAGAAGATCCCATCAACAGAAAGTACCATCACAACAAGATTACTTTCGCATCGATGTATGCATTTAACGAAAATTATATGATGCCGCTTTCCCACGACGAAGTAGTACACGGAAAAGCCAGTATAATCTATAAAATGGTTGGCGACGAATGGCAAAAATTCGCAAATCTTCGCGCCCTGTACACTTATATGTTTACACATCCCGGCGCAAAACTTCTTTTTATGGGGAATGAATTCGGGCAGACCAACGAGTGGAATTTTGGAGCATCTTTGGATTGGCATCTTCTCGAACATCACATTCATAAGGGTTTGCAGAGATTTGTAAAAGATCTTAATCATCTTTACAGAACGGAAACTTCTCTGTACGAAAACCAGTTCAGCGCCGAAAGTTTTGAATGGGTGGAAGCCAACGATGGCGATAATTCCATTTACATCTATCTCCGAAAAGGTAAAAAAGAAGATGATGTTACGATGACTGTCCTTAATCTTACACCAAGAGTTTTCGATTACAAAATCGGGGTAAATGAAGGAACAAATTGGGAAGTGATCCTGAATTCCGATGATCAAAAATACGGAGGAAGCGGAGTGGCAGCCGAAATTGTAGATGAAGAAGATGATGAATGGATGTTCCGTCCCAATAATATCGTCCTGAAACTGCCGCCACTTGCCGGTGTAGTGCTGAAACAGAAAAAATCAGGAAAAACCAAAACTTCTAAAAGTACTATTTCCGCAAGTATCGTTACCAACTCTTCGCAAGAAGAAAAAATAACAGCGAAAAAAGTGAAAGAAAAAGAACTCCCAAAAGCAGCATCACCAAAAACTACAAGAAAAGCGCCTGTAAAAAAAGCTGCAAAAAAAATAACGCCTGAAGCTTCTGAAACCATTATTTCTGCAAGCATCGTTTCCAATATCAGTAGTGAAGAAAAAATGTCGTCCCGAAAAATTCAGGAAAAAGACGATTCCGATTTGCTAAACCGCAAAGCTTCAAAAACAAATACCACATCAAAACCAAAAACTTCCACAAAAAAACCTTCATCCAAAAACATTTCGGAAGAACCCGCAAAACCTAAAGTTTCCCGATTGAAAAAAGCAGCAGATAACGCCAAAAAAGAAATAAAACCAAAGAAATAAAGAAAAATTAAAAAATTTTTGGTTCAATTGTATTTCAACAAAGCTGAACATCAAAACTGAAATAAAAAAACAAACCCTAATCCCAAATAATGAACATTTATCACCTTTCTCTCGAATGTTACCCTGTTGCGAAAGTCGGCGGATTGGCTGATGTAGTAGGTGCGCTTCCGAAATATCAAAATGAAATTGACGGAATTGATGCAAAAGTAGTAATGCCCTGGTACAACAGACCTTTTGTTCACGATCATCAGTTTGATATTGTTTTCGACGGATTTATCCACCAGAAAGATCAGATGTTTCAGGTTCAGGTAATGAAGGAAAAGACTTCTGTTTTAGGATTTGAACTTTATTTGGTGAAAATCCCCGGACTTCTCGATCGCGATAATCCTTACGGTTATTGGGATGAAAGTCAGCAGTTTCTGGCATTTCAGCACGGCGTTCTCCATTGGCTTTCTGCAATGAAGATTCGCCCGGATGTTTTGCATTGCCACGATTATCACACCGGACTGGTTCCCTTTATGATCGAAAATTGCCCGGAATTTAATTTTCTCAAAGGTGTAAAAACCATCGGAACCATTCATAACGGAGAATATCAAGGACAAATGCGCTGGGAAATGCTGGATTATTTCCCGTGGATCGACGGAAATACCAATCTCGGACTTTTGGATTGGGCAGGCTGGATCAATCCATTGGCAACAATGATCAAATGCTGCCATGCTTTTAATGCTGTTTCAGAAGGATATTTGGAAGAACTTTTCCAAAATTTTAAAGGTTTGGAAAGCCTTGTACAGCAGGAACACGCAAAAGCATACGGAATTATCAACGGCATCGATACCGAAGTTTGGAATCCGAAAACAGATGACTTTCTGGATTTTCATTACAGCAATCAGAATGCGCAGGAAGGAAAATGGCGCAACAAAAAAGAACTTTGCGAAGAATACAACCTCAATCCCGATTTGCCGCTGTTTGCATTTATCGGAAGATTTGCCGGAGAAAAAGGAGCCGATCTTTTGCCGGATATTGTAGTGAGAAGCATTCAGCAGACGTATGGAGCTTTAAATATTATGATTCTTGGTTCAGGCGATAAAGGGATTGAAAACCGTTTAAAAGAAATCAATCATTCGTTTTCCAATTTTGCACTCGATGTCGGTTACAAGGAGTTTCTTTCCCATAAGATTTATGCTTCCGCAGATTTCCTGCTGATGCCTTCCAGAGTAGAACCTTGCGGATTGAACCAAATGTATGCAATGCGTTACGGAACAATTCCTATTGTACGTTATATAGGCGGTTTGCGCGATACAGTTCAGGATATATCTTCCGGTGGAGCAGGAATTAATTTTGTAAATGCAGCTGCCGATGATACCGTACACGCAATGAACCGGGCACTGAATATTTATCACGATGAAAATCTTTTATCTGAACTCATTCAAACAAATATGAGCTTCAATTTCTCTTGGGAAAAATCCGCAGAAAACTATATCACACTTTACCGAAAATAAGTCCTCTGTATTTGCAGTTAAAAAGAACCTGTTCAAATTTTATTCAATGAATTTTTAATCGTTTTTTAATTCTCTAAATCAAAATAACTTTGTTTATTCTTTTTGTATTATAAAATATTGATTTTCAACTTTGTCAAAGTTTCAAATCTTTGACAAAGTTTTTTTAGCTCAATGGTCTTCATTCGTTAATGGTAAAAATAAAATACAAATTTGTACAGGCTCTATATTTCTTAAAAATCATTTTGCCCTTTCCGGAAGAGACAATTTTTGAATAAAATTTTTGAAGATTTTCACTTCTTTTAGCAGTTGTGGCAAAGAGAATCTTCAAAAAATAAAATTTAAAAAGAATCTTAATTTTCTGCCTTTTTTATTTCATTTAGCAGAAAACAATATTAAATTTGTACAGAATAAATATAAAGATGTCGGTAGAAATCATTAAAAAATATTTTCCGGAAATTTCCGAAAAGCAGCAGGAACAGTTCCGGAAGCTGGAAGATTTATATAAAAATTGGAACGAAAAGATAAACGTCATTTCCCGAAAAGATACCGATTCGCTTTATGAAAAACACATTCTGCATTCCCTCGGAATTGCAAAAGTGATGGATTTTGCACCCGGAACCAAAGTTTTGGATATAGGAACAGGAGGTGGTTTTCCCGGGATTCCGCTTGCGATTTTGTTTCCGGAAACTCAGTTTACCCTTATCGATTCTATCGGAAAAAAAATAACGGTAGTCACTGCAGTTGCAGAAGGAATCGGCTTGCAGAATGTAACCGCCGTTCATGAAAGAGCAGAAAAACTGAAGGAAAAATTTCATTTCGTAGTAAGCCGTGCTGTTACGCAAATGCCGGAATTTCTGCGCTGGCTGAAAGGCAAATTCGAGAAAGAACAATTCAATACGAAGCATAATGGCGTTTTGTACCTTAAAGGTGGCGATTTGGCGGAAGAACTTGCCGGACTGAAATGCGAAATTTTCCCGCTGAAAAATTATTTTGACGAAGAATTTTTTGATACCAAAAAAGTAGTGTACCTTTCAAAAGGAAATTTTAATTCATAATATTTCTAAAATTGCGATTTGCAAAATTTTAGCAATTCCCCTCCTTTGGAGGGGTGGCAAAAATTTTTAAAAGAAAATTTTTGACGGGGTGGTTTTAGGAAACATTAAAATAAAATTTTATAAAAATGAAAAAGAATATTTTTGTAATGATCTCAGGAATTTTAATTTTTACATTATTTTCCTGCAATGATCATAACAGTGATTTGGATGAAATCAAAGAAGTGAACAGAATAGCGATCGACAGTGTAAAACTGGTGAACGACACCATGCAGGTTTTCGCCGTACAAAGCATCATCACCTATTCCGATTACACATCGGGTTGTGAAGGATTTTATGCATATGATTATCGTAGAGACAATTTCGACCGGTATGTTTCCACCTACAAATTCAAAACAGATGGCGATTGCGGAAACTCCGGTGCTTACGCTACGAAAATAGATTTTCAACCAAGAGAAACCGGAAATTATACCTTCAAATTCTGGCAGGGAACCGATTCTGAAAACAATGACATCTGGCTCGAAAAAACGGTGGTGGTAGAATAATGAGTTTTCTGAAACAATGCATCGATGATATTTCGGATAAATATTCTGATCTTCAGGATATTAGTATTGTTATTCCCGGAAAACGTCCCGCTGTTTTCATCAAAAAAATTCTTCAGGAAAAAGAATATTCGGGATTTCTTCCGGATTTTTTTACCATTGATGAACTGATCACCAAAATATCCGGAATTCAGGAAATAAAAGGGATTGCACTTTGGCTTTTCGCCTACGAAGTCTATCAGAAAAAATATCCTTCCGAAGATTTTGCCAATTTTCTGAAATGGTTTCCCACTTTGCTGAAAGATTGGGACGATATGCTGAAATTCACGGAAAATGACAAGGAAGTTCTGGGATATATGCTGGATGAAGAACGCATAAAAAACTGGGGTGAAAATCTCGGAGATGATGAAAATAACGCCCGGAAACGAAATCTGAATTTCTGGCGCAAAATGAACGGCTTTCTTCCCGAACTGAAAACCGAACTTCAGAAACAAAACCTCGCAACTTCCGGAATGATCAGCGAAAAAGCAAGACAAAATATTCAGGAATTTGTAAAAGGAATCAACGGGAAATTTGTTTTTATCGGTTTCAATGCGCTTACTCCGGTTGAAGAACATTTGATAAAAACCTTTTTGCAATGGGATAAAGCGGAAACTTATTTTCAGGCAGATCATTATTATATTGATGATGAAAAGCAGGAAGCCGGGAAATTTCTCCGAATGATGAAAAACTGGAAAGAATTCAATGATAGCAGAGAATTCCGCTGGATTACAAACGATTTTGAAAAACCGAAAAGCATCAAAGTTTATGAAGTTCCCGGAAATATTTCGCAGACCAAAATACTTCCCGAAATTTTAGAAAACGCTCCGGAGCTTTCCGAAACTGCTGTCGTTTTACTCGACGAAAACCTTCTTCCTGCATCTTTGGAAGCACTGAGTTCCGTTGGAACACTGAATATTACAATGGGATTTCCGCTGAAAAATCTGTCGTTTTCCAATGCGGTGAAACAAGTTTTTTATCTTCAGAAACAGTTGCTGAAAAAAGATTCCAGCTATTACTACAACGATATTTTGCCGATTCTGGAAGAAATGCCGAAAACGGATGAGGATGAAAATATCGTTTCCCGGTTTATGCGGAAAATAGAGGAACGGAATATTGTTTATATTTCCAAAAACCTGTTGGATGAAGTGTTGAACGGGCTTAGCTTTTATGCACTTTTACAAAAGCAGAATTCCCAAAGTCTGCTGCAGATTTTTACGGAAATCTGTGCCCATTTGAAATTCCAGAATCAGGAAGATGATATTTTATATGAAAATATTTCGCATTTTGAAAAATGTTTTAAGATTATTCAAAATCAGATTGAACCTTACGATTTTGAAATCGGGATTGATATTTTGGAAGTTTTGATTCAGCAACTTATTAATTCCGAAACCATTGATTTTCAGGGAGAACCTTTACAAGGTTTACAAGTGATGGGTTTGCTGGAAACAAGACTACTCAATTTCAAAAACCTTATTTTACTTTCCGTAAATGAAGGAAAACTCCCGCTTGGAAATTCACAGAATACGTATCTTCCGTTTGATGTCAGAAGTCAGTTCAGGCTCAATACTTTTATTGAAAACGACAGTATTTATGCGTATCATTTTTACCGATTAATTCAGGATTCCGAGAATGTGCATCTGCTCTTCAATGCGCTGGGTTCCGGTGTGAACACAGGTGAAAAAAGCCGTTTTATCACCCAAATGGAAATTGAAAGTCCACATAAAATTGAACATTTCGTGATTGAAAATCATTCTGAACCCATCGAACCAAATGTAATCACAATCCCGAAAACTCCAAAAGTACTGGAAAAACTGGAAGAATGGAAAAAGCGTGTCGCCGTTTCGCATCTAACTACTTATTTGTATAATCCTATAGATTTTTATTTTTCAAAAATTCTCAACACGTATGAAACCGATGAGATTGAAGAAGAGCTTTCATCCAGAAATTACGGAAATCTGATCCATTACGCACTTCAAGAATTATATGAAAAGATTAAAGGTAAAACATTATTAGAAAGTGATTTAGAAAATTTAATTAAACAAAAAGATGAAGCGATAAATAATGCGATCGAAAAGCTGAAACATCAACCTGAATTTTATGAAAGAGGGATGAATTACATTCATAAATCCATCGCATCAAAAGTTCTGGACGAAATCCTGAATTACGATCTGGAACTGGTAAAATCCGGAAATGTTTTGGAAATTATTGACATCGAAAAGAAATTTGAAAATATAGATTTCTATCTGGATGAAGGTAAAACCGAGAAAATTTCGTTATTTGGATTTATCGATAGAATCGACAGATTAAACGGGAAGCTTCGCATTATCGATTACAAAACCGCAAAAACCAAAAACTTGAAAATCAAATTAAAAAACGAAAATATTGGAGATTTTTTCAGGAACAATAATTACAAACAGGCAATGCAATTGTGTTTGTATCAATACGTTGTGCAGCATCTTGCGGAATTTTCGGGAGATTTTGCAGAAACCGGAATCTGGAGTTTTGCAGAAGTGAATCGTGGAGTAGTGCCGCTACAGTTTTCGGAAGGAAATCTTGATGAATCGCTGGTTTCGGTAAAGAATTTAATCCTCGAGATTCTGAATCCCGTAATCCCGTTTTCGGAAGAGCTTCCGGATTTGGTTGAAGATTAATTCATCACAAAAAACACTTTTGTTCCTTTTCCTTTTTCGGAGTAAATGTTGAAATCTTTTCCTATTTCCTGGGCACGTTTTTTCATATTCCGGAGGCCGTTTCCAGCGGTGATTTCATTTTTATCAAAACCATTTCCGTCATCAGAAACCGAAATTTCCGTTTCTCCTGAATCCAATTTTTTTACAATCACCGAAATGTTTTCTGCCTGCGAATATTTCAGGGCATTGTTCAGCGATTCCTGAATGATGCGGTAAATATTCATTCCTTCGGAAGAAGTGAATTTCCGGTCTCTCAGTTCGGGATCGATGTCAAAGGAGAAATGAACATTTTCGTGAGAATTTTGGGCTTTTTCAATAAAATTCAGAATCCTGAGACGCATTTCCTCAAAATCGATATTGGATTGGTTCATTGCCCAAATGGTATCGCGAAGTTCCACGATTGTATCTTTCGTAAAATTGCTAATGGAGCTGAGCTTATTGTTGATCTTATCATCATTAAGCACAAAAGTATCTTTCAGTGTATCTATTGAAGAAATAATGAAGGTAAGCTGCGCTCCGATATTATCGTGAAGATCTCTGGAAATGGAAAGCCGCTGTTCCTGAAGGCTGTTTTGATGCTCGATTTTTTCGATAGCGGAATTGAGCTCGTATTCTTGTTTTTGTTGTTTATTGCGAAGTTTTAGATTAGAGTATACTAAATACGTTACGGCAATCATTAATGCAAAAATAATGATACCGGTTGTCGTGATTTTTCGGATTTTTTTTTCTTTGTTAGTTATTTCTATTTTTTGATGTTTGATCTGTTCTTCTTTTTTTGCCGTTTGATATTTGGTTTCCATATCTGTTGATACCATCATAATATTTTGGTTTACAGTTTTGGAGATGTTTTCTTTAAAGAGATTAAGATAATGGGATACACTATCGGGTTTTCTTTCGTAAGAATATACATTTATCAGTTCACTGTACAATACATCCAAGTTATCTTTATTTCCATTTTTTTCATAATTTTTAAGACTGGTTAAAAGATAAGGTTTGGCTTTAGAAAATTGTTTTAACTGGGAATATACTTTACCGATAAAGATTCTTGACTTCTCAGCTTCGGAAGCAAGTTTTTCTTTTTCTCTTATTTCAAGGGATTTTCTACTAAGTTCCAATGCTTTAGTATAATCTTTTTTGTCTAAAGCTATATCTGCGAGATTTTGAATTACTGTGGCTTTTACAAGAAAATTATTAGTTTTCTCTGCTATCTGCAAAGCACGCTCATAATTTTGCTGTGCAAGATCAATTTTGTTATTTTCATTATATACGTTTCCAATACCAATCAATGCATTACAAAGTGTTGAATTCATATTTTTCTTTTCGGCATATTCGGCTGCAGTTTGAAAATGTTGGAATGCTTTGGAATAATTTTTCATATTGAAATATATTATTCCTATATTGGATTCTAAAATTGCAATATTTTCTTCTTTGTTAATTTTCTCATAGTATTTTAAAGCCTTTACATTGTATTCCATGGCTAATGGAAGCTCCAGTTTTTTTTGATAAATATTTCCAATTTTGGAATGTAAAGCTGCAATTCGCTCTTCATTTTTTTGTTTTTCCCGGATAGTGAGGGACTTTTTATAAAGAGCCAATGCTTTATTCATATTTCCTTTTAGATAATATACTGCACCTAAATCGTTCAGAGATTGTGCGTATAGATTATCGTCATTAAGCTTTTGTGCTGTTTCCGCAGATTTATTCCCATATATCAATGCAGAATCCAAAGAAACAGAATTATAATACCAGCATAAATCGCCGTAGATTTTGGCTTTCTGAATCTCTGCAGGATTTTTATTCAGCTCATTTTTCAAACTGTCAATGATTTGTCTAGTATTTTGCGAAAAAGACAAAAAGGAACAGATAAAGGAAATAAAAACAAGGAATTTTTTCATTGTAAAGTATTAGATTATTCTGCTTTTTTTCGCTTTTTCCACCGCTTCTAATTTGTTGTGCACCTGCAGCTTTTTGTAAATATTTTCGATATGTTTGCGCACTGTGTTTGGCGAAAGATAAAGATTTTCCGCAATTCTGGTATAGTTCAGACCTTTGCAAAGCTGCTCCAGCACATCGATTTCCCTTTCGGAAAGTGCTACTTCTTCCGCATTCTGAATTTCCTGTTCAGGAAGAGGATTTCGTAAAAGTTTAAGGGTTTTTGCTGCGATGGACGGGCTCATTGCAGCACCACCTTGCAGCGTTTCTTCAATACTACGATGCAATTCCTGATGCGGAATGTCTTTTAGAAGATAACCATCGGCTCCGGATTTTATGGCATTAAAAATATTTTCGTCATTATCCAGAACGGTAAGCATAAGGATTTTAATCTGAGGATATTTGTTCTTGACCAATGTTGTGGCCAATATTCCGTTCATTTCGGGCATTTCGATGTCCATCAAAATTAAATCTACATTATGATTTTCTTCTAATTTTTCCAAAAGTTCTTTTCCGTTTTCAGCAATGAATTTTACCTTGTAAATGTCATAGAAAAACAGTTTTTCTTCAATCACTTTTCCAAGATGGAAATTGTCTTCGGCAACAGCAATCCTTGTAATCATATTCTTACAATTTTAAATAAATTTAACAAGGAGATAAAACAAAAATAACCATATTATTTTATTTTCGATAAAAGTAATAAAACTTGGTTAACAAATATTTATTTTTTTGATATTTTTTCGAAAAGATCTTTCTGAAGCTCAAAGATTTCACGGTTTAATGTTTCCCGCATATCAGAAATCTGCTTTTGGTAATCGTTTTCTACGGATAGTTGGTGCTCTTTATTTTGCAAAAGAGTATTTTTTTCTTTAAAAATATTTTCCAGTTTTTTCATTTTGTTTTTCTGTTTTTTATGCATCATACTGAAATTGATCGCCAGAGAAATGCTTAAGGCGATCAATAAAAAAGAAATGATAAAAATATGATTTTCAGTCATTGTATTTTTTTTATAAAAAGCTTCTCCTTGGGAATATTATTCTTCAGGAGAAGATTTTGAATTTTATTTCATCAAATTGTATTTATAGATGCTTCTATCATTGGCTTTATAGTAGAGTACACCTGCAATTTCATCTACCTGATATTCCGGTTTTTTGTCTTTCAGTACAATTTCATTTTCTTTTTCGCCGGTGTTTTTGTTTATTTTTACCAGTCCGGTTCCGTCATCAAGTTTGGTAAGGATAAACTGATAATTTTCCGTTGCAGCAGTTGCTTTGAATCTTTTTGCCATTTCCGTAAAAGATGCAGATGCAATAGCAGAGAAATTGTCCTGAACAATTTTTGCACGTTCTCCGTATTCATTATATTGCCCGATCGAATTTTTGTTATACCCCGCCTGAAAAGCTGCGCCTGAAGCAATTGCCATAGAAGCGGCACCTACAATTCCGTTAATAATAAGTCCTGCAGCACTTTTTCCGGGAGAACGGTAATATTGCTGATACTTTACTGAAGCATCTTGCCCGAAAAGCATCATATTCTGATCCGAACCTATAAATATTCCGTTACTGTCGGCTTTTATCGTATTCGGTGCTTCCTTTTCATCAAATTTGTAAGTGGCAAAAGTAGAAACATCACCGGAATTCTCGTCGATGGCTTTTATTTCGTCACCGGTACTGATGAGATAGCGTTTTCCTGAAGCATCATAAGTGCTTGCTACCGATTTTGCTTTTTTGTAGTTAATGGCTTTCCCCCAGATAGATTCACCGGTTTTCAAATCGATGATATTGGCATCTTCATCGGTAATGTAGATCATTCCTTTAGGAACCAAAGCCATTGTATGGATATTTTCTCCTGTTTTTAAAGGTTTGTTGAAAAGCGTTTCTCCATTAAATGAGATTTTATTGATTCCGCCTTCTGCAATCCCGAAAAGTATTCCATCATCCATTACATAAAAATGTTGTACATAACCTTTTGTTTTCGGTGCTTTTTCCCAAAGATCTTCACCGTTTGCAGCATTTAGGAATGCAATCTTAGATTCTGAAGAACCTGCTGCAAGTTTCATAATGCCCTTTTTATCAGAATTATCTACATCACTCACAATGGCAAGTCCATTAGGCAAAATCTGGAAATTGGAAATCCTGCCTTTTATGGGATGCGGTTTTGTCCAAAGAACCTGTCCTGTATTGCCCAATTTAAAAACATTGGAATTTCCACCTTGTTTCTGCTCGATTGCGTAAATTTCTTTTCCGCTTTTATCAGCAATCAGCCAACTGATATCATCTACTTTTGCTTCCCAAAGTTGGTTTCCTGTACTCATATCCAATGCCAATGTAGATTTGCTGGTAGGCACCAAAAGCATATTTCCTACGATTAATGGTTTTCCGGTAACAGTAGTAATGCTCATCGAAACTTTTCCCGGGTCCTGAAGGTTGAAGAGCTTTTCCTCTTTTCCTGTTGCAAGATCATAAATGCCAACCGCTTGTGCGAATTTTTCCTTCGATGTTCTTTGTCCGGCTACTACAAGCTTATTCTGTGGAAGCATCAGATTGAAAGTGGTTACCATTTTCCAGCCGTTTTCTTCTGTAGCGAAGAGCTTTTTACCGGAGACAATATCAATGACACTTTTTTTTGATCCGAACATTCCACCTTGTTCGATGATGACATAAGGAGAATTGGGAACGAGCTGCACTTCATCTTCTTTTACTTTGCCATAATCCTGAAAATTGAAGTGAAGCTGATTGCTGTCTGGCTTTATTCCTGCAAATCCATCACCATTTGCAACTAATAAAACTCCGGCATCGGTAAGTTTCATATACTGGATATTGCCATCCATTTTAAATTCGGAATCGGGAGTTTGCTGCGCAAAGCTCGCAGCTCCTTGAAAAATGCAGAAAACAACTGCTGTTTTTAAAATTTGAGTTCTCATTTTTATTGTTTTTTTAATGGTACTCAAAATTGCAATTTGAAAGACGAACGGACAATAAGGCATTTGTCGTATTTGGAAAATACAACGGTCTGTTCTGAATTTTTGATGAAAATGGTGAAAGAATAAATCAATAAAAAAACCGCTTAATTTGCGGCTTTTTTATATTAATTGTTCCAGACTGGATGTGGCTCTGTTTTTTTGGTATTGTTCTAATTTTTCGCGAACAATTTTCAGTACAATTGGTGCTACATAAATAAGTGCTAATCCAAGTGCTTTTTTCTGCCAGCTTTTGGAGGCTAAATTTTTTTGCGCAAATTTTCCTGCGTAGGTTACCAAACCTATTTTCAAAGCGTTTTCTGCAAGTGAAGCTGCGGTATCGCTGCTTGCAAAACTAAGTACCGAATTTTTATTTACATTGTCTTTTATTTTTGTGCCGACTTCTTTGATAATATTGCCGGTATTCAGTGAGATTTTGGATGTTCCGTCGTTTTTTACATCTTCTTTTAGAAACTGATCTGTAAAACCATGGGTAATTGCGCTGAGCGATTCTTTCGGATTTTCAAAAGTAATGAGGTCTTCAAGATGATGAAGATCATCTTTCAGCAATTCTTTTTTCCTGCGCAATTCTTTAAGGTTATTATATTTTATCGGCATAGTTATTCGTTTAAAAAGTCAATGATTTTATTGGCTACACTTTTCATAATGAATCTCCTGAAAATAATCACCAAAATGAAAAGGATAAGATAAAATACGGAAACGATGAGTAAGCCATAACCGTAATTTCCTAAAGAATGTCCTATCAGAAGTCCGACTGCAATGTTGAGCATCAGTACGAAAAAAGCTGCAAAAGAAAAAAGCAGGAGGACAAAAACAATAAATCCTGAACCTACGGAAGTTTTTTCGGTGGCTACAAGTTTTAAAAGTTCGAGCCTTTTGGTGGTGTATTCTTTTAGGATCTCAATCATAATGGATGTTTTCAAAGTTACAAAAAAAGGAACTTAAAACAAGTTCCTTTTTCATTTTTTCAGGAATGCTATTTCAATCCGTCGAGTTCACTTTCCACGTCTTTTACTACGTCTGCAGTTTTGGAAATAGCCTGATCTTTATATTTTTCGTAACCTTCTTTCACGGAAGATGCTACTTTTTCGGCGGTTTCTTTCACTTGTCCGGAAATATTCTGATATTGGTTTTTCACTTTCTCCGTAACATCGTGATATTGGTTTTTAGCTTTTTCAGTTGCTTTACCGTATTGATCTACTGCCTGATCTTTGAAATCTTCGGCTTTCTTCTTGATTTTTTTTCTGGTTTCTTTACCTTCTTCAGGAGCATAAAGCATTCCCAAAACTACTCCGGCTGCTGCTCCCGCAAGCAGACCTGCCAAAACTCCGGCGGTATTATTCTTTCTTTTAGACATGTTTTTAAGTTTTAATTGTTAAAATATTGTATACGAAAGTTACAATTAATATACCAAAAGAGCAACGATGTTTATTTAATTTTCGCAAAATTTTCTATTATTAAAAGAATCTCATCGATGGTTTGCTGCTTATTAAGATTGGTATTATCGATAAGGATGGCATCTTCTGCTTTTTTTAATGGAGCGATGGCTCTTTCGCTGTCGGTTTTGTCCCGGGAAATCAGATTTTGGGTTACGGTTTCCAAATCTTCATCCATTCCCAGTTCCTGAAGCTCCAGAAATCTTCTTTTGGCTCTTTCATCCACGCTTGCTGTGAGGAAAAATTTCAGATCTGCATTGGGCAAAATTACCGTTCCAATATCTCTTCCGTCCATAATCACACCACCTTTTTCAGCCATATTTCTTTGGATGGAAAGCAGAAAATCTCGGATTTCTTTTTGCTTTGCAATCAGGCTGACATTATCGGAAACTCTTTGCTCACGGATTTCTTTGGAAATATTTTTGCCGTCCAGATACAGGATCATTTCTCCATCTTCGTTCCGGAATTCCAACAGAAAATTTCCAAGTTCAGAAAATAATTTTTGAAGATTAATCTGCTGATTTTCGTAACAGTTTTCCAAAGCGTAATAGGTAGTCCCACGATACAACGCACCTGTATCCAAATGAATGAGTCCTAATTTTTTGGCAATGATTTTTGATATGGAACTTTTTCCGGTTGATGAATAGCCGTCAATCGCAATAACCCAGTTTTTCATACCACAAAAGTGAGGAATTTTTATTTTTGGTGCAAGGTTCAGGGGTTAAAGTTCAAGGTTTAAGATTTTCTGCGAAGCAGATTGACCATTGAGTTTTTAATTCCTTTTCAAACGCTCATTTCCTCCAAGTCCAAAGTCTTCAAAAATTACCGTCTGTTTCCGCCCAGTTCAATCAGGTCCATTGTAAGTCCGAACATATTCACATTCGAGGAATTGTGATAACGAACGTGTGCATAATCGAATTTGAAATAAGAAATCTTTACCCCAAATCCCGCAGAAAGTCCTGCAAAACTACGTTGATCCACCACAGCAAGCTCGTTTCCGCGCTTAATATTATATCCCAAACGTATGTTGAAAGATTGCTCAGGAAAAAGTTCGGCACCAATAGAAAGATGATCGAAAATTTTGCGGGTCCATCTCACTTCCTGTCCGTTGTTATTATAATCCTGAGAAATATTGAATTTTTGTAAATCGTGGGCAGTGATCGTAATTGCCACTGGAAACTCATCTAATATCTTGGTATATCCCAGATCTATTCGGAAGGGAAGTTTTTCCCGAACTCCGTTGTAAGGGCGGATTTGATATCCGAAATTTCGGGCAACCAGAGAAAGCGTTTCGTTAGTCAGTGGAAAATGATAGGTTACACCTGCACTTCCGGAAATCGCCATCGACGTATAATTATCAATTTTTGAGGTAACCAGATTTACATTTCCGCCAATTGTCCATTCATCTTCAAACTGATAAGCGTAACCCAAACCGAAAGCAGCATCTATAGCACTGAAGTTTCCTGAAATATTAGCGGCTTCATCAGTTCTCGGCATTTTCCCGTAATCCATAAATCTGGCATTTACCGAAAGCAGATGCCCATAATTGAGATCTTTCACATAACTGATGGTTCCGTATTGGGAATCGGCAAGATAAGAGGAATAGTTAATGGAAAGCATTTTGTCCTGATCCAGATTCATTAATGCGGGATTCACCGTAGTAAATCCAACATCGCCGTCTCTTACCGAAACAGCATCGCCACCCAAAGCTGCTTGCCTTGCAGAAACGGGAATATTAAGAAAAGTATACACTGTTGTCCCATCCTGTGAATAGGAAAGCAAGGAAAAAAACAGAAAACAAAAAACAGAAAACTTCTTCAAAATTAAACTTTGACGTTGCAAAAATAATTTTTTTTGAACGGGAATAAAATTTTTCCCCTTAAATATAATTCTATTAACGAAATTATTTGCGATTCCTTATATTTGCACCACAAATATTTTTATAAAAAACTGAAATGAAATATAAAAGAATCCTCCTGAAACTAAGTGGTGAAGCATTAATGGGAAGCCGCCAGTACGGAATTGACAATGAGCGACTGAAAGAATATGCCGATGAAATAAAAAAAGTAACAGAATTGGGCTGCGAAGTAGCTGTTGTAATCGGTGGCGGAAATATTTTCAGAGGATTGGCAGGAGCAGCAAAAGGAATGGACAGGGTACAAGGAGATTATATGGGAATGCTGGCAACGGTAATCAACGGAATGGCTTTGCAGGGAGCTTTAGAAGACGCAGGTATTAAAACAAGATTGCAAAGCGCCATCGAAATGGATAAAGTAGCAGAACCTTTTATCAAAAGAAGAGCAGTACGCCATCTGGAAAAAGGAAGAGTCGTAATTTTCGGAGCAGGAACAGGAAATCCGTATTTTACAACCGATACCGCCGCAACCTTAAGAGCGATAGAAATAGGAGCCGATGTGATTTTGAAAGGAACACGAGTGGACGGAATATACACCAGTGATCCGGAAAAAAATTCGGATGCTGTAAAATACAATTCATTAACTTTCGAGGAAGTTTTTGAAAAAGATCTTAAAGTAATGGATATGACTGCCTTTACATTAAGCCACGAAAACAAGCTGCCTATTATTGTATTCGATATGAATAAAGAGAACAATCTGCTAAAACTGGTGCAGGGAGAATCCATCGGAACTTTGGTGGATTTGTAGGAACACAGAAAAATTAGGTTAAAATTTAATTTCTGAATAAAATATAAACAGGCCCTTAATCATTCACAATCTGAAATTTAAAATTTGAAACAAAAAAAATAAAATAATGGAAGAACTAAATTTAATCGTAGAAACCGTAAAAGATGAGATGGATGCCGCCATCAAGCATTTGGATCATGCATTTCAGAAAATCCGGGCAGGAAGAGCATCAACTTCGATGATTCAGGATGTAATGGTAGAATATTACGGAACGATGACACCGATTAATCAGGTTGCCAATATTTCGGTTCCGGATGCTATGACCATTTCTGTACAACCTTGGGACAGAACTGCGATTAATGCAATAGAAAAAGCCATTATTATTTCCAATCTGGGATTTGCGCCATCCAATAACGGGGAAAATATCATCCTGAATGTACCGCCACTAACAGAGGAAAGAAGAAAAGACCTTTCCAAGCAGGCAAAAAGTGAAGGTGAGCAAACCAAAGTTACCATTCGGAATGCGAGGCAAGAAGGAATGAAAGAGCTAAAAAAACTGGAAGGAATCTCCGAAGATATGGTGAAAAATGTAGAAGCCGACATCCAGGAGCTTACCGATAAATATGTGAAAATAGTGGATGAACAGGTGAAAGTGAAAGAAGCTGATATTATGAAAGTATAAACTTTTTTCTGCAACCAAAAAATAAAAAAGTTCAGAAATTTTCTGAACCTTTTTTTTACCTATTATTAATATAGCAAAAAAATCCAACAGTTTCTTATTTATCCATATCAAGCTTATAATCTTTATAATAATAAAAAATTCTTATTATAATTTTTTGCAAAAAAATTTTAGTATACTTATTTTCAATACTTTATATTTGCATATTCCCAGAATTAAGTTTGTATAATTTTATTTAAAATAAAATGATTAGTAAAATAATTCACATCAAATTATTGTTTTTGTGAATTATTTGTGGATAATTAAAAAAAAGTTATATTTGTAAAAAATTTAAAATTTTATAGTCATGAAAAAATTAATGTTATTAGGTGCTTTTGCACTTTTCGGAGCAATCAATGTGAATGCTCAGGCTGGATTTAAATTGGGAGCAAACATCGGTTTGCCTGTAGGAGATGCTGGTGATGCCAATAGTTTTGTTGCAGGGATTGATGCTTCTTATTTGTGGCCGGTTGCAGAAAGTTTTAATCTGGGATTAACTACTGGTTATTCTATATGGTTTGGAAAAGATTATGAAATACCTGGATACGGAACCGTAGAGGTTGATAATTCAGGGATGATTCCAATTGCAGCTACAGGACAATATATGTTTACTCCAGAATTTAGCCTTGGTGTTGATTTAGGTTATGCAATCTTTACACAAGAAGGTGCAGAAGGAGGATTCTATTACGCTCCAAAAGCGGCATACCATTTTGGTCCAAGTGAAGTGAGCTTAAGCTATCGTGGAATATCAAGAGATGGCGCAAGCGCAGGATCTGTTAATCTAGGTTATGCTTATTCTTTCGGGAAATAATCAAAAAAAACTTTTCAATCATAAAACCACCTTTTTTTAAGGTGGTTTTTTTGTGATAATAATCATAGGAAAAGTGTTATAGAAACCCTATTTTTGCAGCCCTTAAATTTAAATAAACTTTATGAAAAAACTTTTACTGCTAAGTTCCGTATTGCTTTTTGGAGCAATGAACGCACAGACAACATTCGGTCTTAAAGCCGGATATGCGAACTCCAAACTTTCAGGAGAAGGAAGCGAAGATATGGATCTTGAAGGAGTAGCATTATCCAACAAAACCAAATCAGGTTTCTTTGTTGGTGCATTTGTAGAACACAAATTCAATGATAAAGTAGCTTTGCAAGGAGAAATCCAGTATGCAAACCTGGGAGGGCAAATGGAAGGAAAAGTGGATGTTACAGAAGAAGGACAGAACGTGAAATTTACACTTGTAGACAAACTTAATTTTAATCAAATTGTTGTTCCTGTAAGCGTAAAATATTTTGCAACTCCCCAATTTGCGGTGTATGCAGGACCATCTGTAAGTTTTAATGCAGGCTATAAATCCGATATCAAAATCAAAAATGCCAATTTCCCTACACAATCAGTATCAGAAGAAATCAATTATTTAGAAGCTAACCAGGATGAAACTATGAAAGAATACCTGAAATCTACTTCTTTCAACATATTTTTTGGTGCCGAATATCAATTTTACAAAAGCTTTTCTGTAGATGCAAGATATTCCGTAGGTCTTACCAATTACGAAAAAGAAGAAACTGAAGGATCTTCTACAAAAATGAATTATTTCCAAATTGGACTTGGATACAGATTTAAATAATATTTTCATCTTTTAAAATTCAAAATCCTGAATCCTATGGTTCAGGATTTTTTTTATATTTAAAAATATTTTACCAAGATGTTTACAAAACAGGAAGCTCAACAGCTAAAAAAGGAGTTCTGGACGGCGTTCGGAAAAAGTTTTCCCAGAAAATGGATTCTGTACGATACCAAAGTAAAAGATTTTTCATTTAAATTTTTTGCAGACCACAAAAAAGCAGAAGTTTCGCTGGATATAGAAATGAACGATGAGTTGTTCCGAAATGCGTACTACGAAAAAATTTGGTCGCTGGAAAATATTTTGCAAGACTATATCGGCGAATTTTTCAAAGAAGAATTTTACACTTTGGAAAACGGGAAAATCATCGCCAGGATCTGGGTGGAAAAACACGATGTATCTGTATTCAATAAAAATACATGGCAGGAAATTTTTGAATTTTTTGTTGCAAAAATGGATGGTTTTGAGCAATTTTATCTGGAATATGAAGATTTTATAAAAGATGTTTAATTCTGTACGAATAGGAAATTTCAATTTCGTAAATTTGTTGTATCAATTTGTAGATCATCAAAACAAAAAAAATGTCAAAAAAAGCAATATTGGCTATTTTAGATGGATGGGGATTAGGTACCGATCCGAAAATTTCAGCCATAGATCAGGCAAACACTCCATTTATGGATTCCTGTTTTCAAAAATTTCCACATACAACATTAGAAGCAAGCGGACTTGCAGTTGGTCTTCCTGCCGGACAAATGGGAAATTCTGAAGTCGGACATATGAATCTGGGAGCAGGAAGAGTGGTATATCAAAATCTGGTAAAATTGAATATGGCAGTAGAAAATGCCACACTCGGAAAGGAAAACGTAATAACTCAGGCTTTCGATTACGCACTAAAAAATAATAAAAACGTCCATTTCATCGGACTTTGTTCGGATGGTGGTGTTCATTCGCATATCAATCATCTCAAAGGTTTGCTTACCGCTGCCAAAGAATTCGGATTTAATGATAAAGTATATGTTCACGCTTTTACCGATGGTAGAGATTGCGATCCACATTCCGGGAAAGGATTTATTGAAGATTTGCAAAATCATATGAATGCCACCGTAGGAAAATTAGCAACTGTAACCGGAAGATATTATGCAATGGACAGAGACAAAAGATGGGAACGCGTAAAATTAGCTTATGATGCGATGATAAAAGGTGTCGGCGTACAAACCCACCACCTTTTGGAAGCCATACAAAAATCATATGACGAAAATGTAACCGATGAATTTATAAAACCTATTATTTGTTTGAAAGAAAGCAATCTTCCGGTAGTAACCATCCAAAATGAAGATGTAGTTTTCTGTTTCAATTTCAGGACAGATCGTGGAAGGGAAATTACAGAAGTACTTTCCCAAACCGATTTTCCGGATTATGATATGCACCATCTTAATTTATATTATGTAACGATGACCAATTACGATAAAGATTTTAAAAATGTAAAAGTAGTTTTTGATGAAGAGGTGTTGGACAATACTTTAGGCGAAATCTTGGAAAGAAACGGGAAATCCCAGATCCGTACTGCAGAAACCGAAAAATATCCACACGTTACTTTTTTCTTTTCCGGAGGTAGGGAAGATCCTTTTCTGAATGAAAAAAGAATCCTTTGTCCAAGTCCGAAAGATGTCGCTACCTATGATCTGAAGCCGGAAATGTCTGCTTACGATATTACCAGAAATATTCTTCCTGAAATTGAAAATGAAACCGTAGATTTCATCTGTCTGAACTTCGCAAATACTGATATGGTAGGACACACCGGCGTTTTTTCAGCCGCTGTAAAAGCTGCCGAAACAGTAGATAAATGTATTGAGCAGGTAGCAACAACAGGTTATCAGCACGGTTATACGGTTTTTATCCTTGCTGATCACGGAAATTCTGATGTGATGGTGAATGCCGATGGAAGTCCCAACACACAGCATTCCACCAATTTGGTTCCGCTGATTGTGATGGATAAAGAAAAAATGTGGAATCTGAAACCCGGAAAACTTGGTGATATAGCACCATCAATTTTGAAAGTAATGGGAATAGAAATCCCTGAAAAAATGACGGGAAATGTATTGGTTTCCTAAAGTTTGAAAAAAAAATGATTAATGAATAAAATAATATACAAAAACCAATATTTCTTTTACGCATTAGTTGCTTTTATATTGATATTTTTAATATTTAATATCTACTTAGTTTTTACAAAGTTTGAATTAAAAATTATTCTTCCTATAATCATCCAGACTGCAATACTTATAATGCTTTTTACCAAACATTATTTGGTAAAATTAATACTCAAAATATGGTTTATTATATTTTTCATTACTGCATTTGGACTTCAGTTTATCGGAAAATTATTAAAAGATATATCATACAATTTTAATATGTTTGACTATCAGAATTATCTTATTCCGGGTTTAATGATATTTGTGGGATGTATAATGCTGTATTTCATTAATGAAACAGTCGAAATTGTAAAATAAATATCATCCTACTAAAAACTATTATGCTCTAAATAATATTATTTACCTTTGCACCATATATTGAATTAATGAAAGAACTCCTCACGAAAATAGAAGTAATGAACATCATCGGAAAAAAGATGGACAGCTTTATCAGCAACTATCTTACACCGATCGAAAAAATCTGGCAACCTTCCGATTTCCTTCCGGACAGTTCCAAAGATACCTTTAAAGATGAATTGGACGAGCTTCGCGAATTTGCCCACGAAATGCCTTATGATTTGTTTGTTACGCTTATTGGCGACTGTATCACCGAAGAAGCACTTCCTACTTATGAATCCTGGATTATGGCCATTGATGGAGTAGATCAGATGGATCGGGAAAACGGCTGGACAAAATGGACAAGAGCCTGGACTGCAGAAGAAAACCGTCACGGAGATCTCCTCGGAAAATACCTCTATTTATGCGGAAGAGTGAATATGCGCGAAATGGAAATCACTACCCAATATTTAATCAGCGATGGTTTGGATATTGAAACAGGAACCGATCCTTACAAAAACTTCGTGTACACCAGTTTCCAGGAAACAGCAACCAATATTTCGCACCGCAGAGTCGGCACTTTAGCAAAACAAACAGGAAACAAAAAGCTGGCACAAATGTGTGGCGTTATTGCTGCAGATGAAGCCAGACACGCAAAAGCCTACAAAAATTTTGTTTCAGAAATTTTCGAGATGGATCCTTCGCAAATGATGATCGCTTTTGAAAATATGATGAAAAGCAAAATTGTAATGCCCGCACATTTAATGCGCGAATCTGGACAGAAAGCCGGAGAATTGTGGGAACATTTTTCCGATGCAGCACAGCGCTGTATGGTATACACTGCCCAAGATTACATCAATATTCTGAAAGATTTATTGGCAGAATGGAAAGTGGAAACCATCACCGGTTTGAATGATTCTGCAGACAGAGCCAGAGATTATCTTCTGAGACTGCCGGATCGACTGCAAAGAATTACCGACAGAATACAAACTCCCGAACTTCCTTACGCTTTCAAATGGGTGAAATCTTAAAAAGTTTTTTTAAATCTAATCATTTAGGAAAATTAAAAATTTCAACGACAAGTTGTAAATCTTGATTTTTTCATTCCTTCGAGACAAAATAATAAGAGAATGGCTGAATAAAATCAGTCATTTTTTTTTATGTGAAATTGGTTATCTTTGCAAAATCTTAAATTTTCAAACAAAATGATTAAGAGTAACAAGAAGTTGGCTATAGATTTCGACGGAACGGTAGTAGAAGATGCATATCCGGGAATCGGGAAAGCAAAAACTTTCGCATTTGAAACTTTAAAAAAATTGCAGTCCGAAGGATACAGACTGATTTTGTGGACCTACAGACACGGGCAATCTCTGCAAGATGCAATAGAATTCTGCCGTAAAAACGGGGTAGAATTTTATGCGGTAAATTCCAGCTTTGAAGGAGAAGTTTTCGATTCTGAAACGCAATCCAGAAAAATTGATGCCGACCTTTTTATCGATGATCGTAATCTTGGAGGATTTCCGGGTTGGGGCGAAATCTATAATATTATTAACCAAAGAATCGAATTCCGTGTAGATGGCGGTGAAGTTTTAGCCTATTCTAAACTGAAAAAGGAAAAGAAAAAAGGTCTTTTCTGGTAAGAATTTAATCTGGCAATTTAACAATTTGAAATTTCGCCAATTAAAAGAACTTATGAATTGTTACATTGTTACACTGTTCAATTAAAGAATGATACATTTAAAATCACTTGAAGAACTCTATTTAATAAGAGAATCAGCGCAATTGGTCTCCAAAACATTGGGAATGATTGCTAAAGAAATAAAACCTGGCTTAGAAACCATCAAGCTCGATCAGCTTGCCTATGATTTCATAAAAGACAACGGTGGCGAACCGGGATTTCTTGGAATGTATGGCTATCCTAAAACCATTCAGACTTCTCCTAATCAGCAGGTAGTTCACGGTATTCCTAATGACAAACCTTTGGAAGACGGCGATATCCTTTCTGTAGATTGCGGAGTGCTGATGAACGGCTATTACGGCGATCACGCCTATACTTTTGAAGTCGGACAAATTTCTGATGAAAAGAAAAAACTTCTGAAAATAACCAAAGAATCTTTATACAAAGGAATTGAACAATGCGTTCGTGGGAAAAGAGTAGGAGATATTGCTTTTGCAATCCAAAACCATTGCGAAAAAGAAGGTTATGGTGTCGTTCGCGAATTGGTAGGTCATGGTCTTGGTAAAAAAATGCACGAAGATCCGCAAGTTCCTAATTACGGAAGAAAAGGAAGCGGAAAAGTACTGAAAGACGGAATTTGTCTTGCTATCGAACCAATGATTAATGTAGGAACGGAAAAAGTAAAATTTCATAATGACGGTTGGACCGTAACTACTTTGGATAACAAACCTTCGGCACATTTCGAGCACGATGTATGCATTATTGGCGGAAAACCCATTTTGCTTTCTACTTTCAAATATATCTATGAAGCATTGGGAATTACAAGTAATGAAGAAGATGCTTTCCAATATGACTGGTAATTTTGTTTGAATTTAAACTTGAAAAAACTCACTAAATTTTTACTCAACAAAATTCCTCGTCCTCTTCTTATTAAGTTGAGTATTTTTTTTCGTCCGTTGATTTATCTTTTTTTTAAGGGCGATAAATTTACCGATCCAATCGACGGAAAATCTTATCGAAAATTTTTACCGTATGGTTACGGAAAACAACGTGAAAATGCACTTTCTCCGGGAACTTTAAGTTTGGAGCGTCATCGTCAGATGTGGCTGTATTTGCAAAACGAAACCAATTTTTTCACAAAAAAACTCAAAGTGCTTCATATTGCTCCGGAGCAGGAATTTTTGAGGAGATTCAAAAAAATGAAAAATCTCGATTACACTTCCGCGGATTTATTTTCACCGATTGTGGATGTGAAAGCAGATATTTTGGATTTGCCTTTCGATGACGAAACTTTTGATGTTATTATCTGCAATCACGTTTTGGAACATATTGTGGATGACCGAAAAGCAATGTCAGAATTGTTTCGCATAATGAAAAAAAGAGGGTGGGGAATTTTGCAGGTTCCGATGAAAAATTCTTTGGAAAAAACCTACGAAGATTTCACCATAACCGATCCGAAAGAACGCCAGAAACATTTTGGGCAATACGATCATGTCCGCTGGTACGGAATGGATTATTTTGATAGATTGAAAAGTGTAGGGTTTGAGGTGAATAAAAATTATTATTCGCAACAATTTTCAGACGAAGAAATCCGAAAATTTGGCTTAAATAAAACCGAAATTCTTCCTTTGGTTTTTAAAAACTAACGATTTATTTTTTAATGACTTTGAATGTCTTTTCATTGTTTAATTTAACGAAATAAATTCCTGATTGAAAATCTTTCATATCAATTTTCAAAAATTTTGTATTTCCGCTTTTTAGATCATACACCAATTTTCCGGATGCATCAAAAATTGAAATATTATTGATGCCTATAGAATTTTCTACTGTTAAAAAGTCTTTTACAGGATTTGGAGCCAGAATATATTGGAAAAGAGGAAAATAATTGTGGCGAATTCGCAGAAAAATTGGTAACCTGCTCATAAGGCATTGGAGGAGGCAACAATACGGGATGTATTTCATCTACAATCTTGGTAATTTCCCAGTTTGTATCCAGTAAATCGGGATGTTGAGCCGCACAAAAATTTGCAGTTAAAACAAAAAGTAAAATTTTTTTCATAATTTTTTATTTAAATGTACAATTTATTTTAGGATTTCTAAATTAAGTTTTTCTTCACCTTTATTTAATGAAGAAAAACGTCTTTAAAATTTCAACAAAAATTACTCGCTTTAAACTTGGGAAATATTATTTTTTTGAAACTTAAAGACGCTATGTTTTATCATCAATTTTAACAAATTTAAAATTAAAAAAATTATTGATAAATAAATTTAAACTGCTTTGCAAACGGAATTTCCACATCCAAAAATGCTTTAGAAAAATATGATAAAAATCTTCTTTTATGCAGATTGCAGATTTCAGAAGATTCACTATATTTGCGCAACGAAAAAATTTAGCAATGGCAAACCCAATAAAAGGAAAAATTTCACAGATTATCGGTCCGGTTATCGATGTGGTATTCACTGAAGTAGAGGAGCTTCCAAAAATTTATGACGCTCTGGAAATCACCAAAGATAACGGAGAAAAAGTAGTTCTTGAAGTTGAACAGCATATCGGAGAAGATACGGTAAGATGTATCGCAATGGATGCAACAGACGGCTTGAAAAGAGGGCAGAATGTTACAGGAAGCGGAACGCAGATTACAATGCCGATTGGTGAAGGTGTGAACGGAAGACTCTTCAACGTAGTTGGAGATTCTATCGACGGAATGCCAAACCTTTCCAAAGAAGGCGGTTTGCCAATCCACAGAGAAGCACCAAAATTCGACCAATTATCTACTTCTGCAGAAGTTCTGTTTACAGGTATTAAAGTAATCGACCTTATTGAGCCTTATGCAAAAGGAGGAAAAATCGGTTTGTTCGGTGGAGCAGGTGTTGGTAAAACTGTATTGATTCAGGAATTGATCAACAACATTGCAAAAGGACACGGTGGTCTTTCTGTTTTCGCCGGAGTTGGTGAAAGAACCAGAGAAGGAAACGACCTTTTGAGAGAAATGTTGGAATCCGGAATTATCAAATATGGAGACGATTTTATGCACTCTATGGAAGAAGGCGGTTGGGATCTTTCTAAAGTAGATACTGAACTGATGAAAGAATCCAAAGCAGCTTTCGTATTCGGACAGATGAACGAACCTCCGGGGGCAAGAGCAAGAGTAGCGCTTTCCGGACTTACATTAGCTGAATATTACAGAGATGGAGACGGACAAGGACAGGGAAGAGACGTACTTTTCTTTGTAGATAATATCTTCCGTTTTACACAGGCAGGTTCAGAGGTTTCCGCACTTTTGGGAAGGATGCCTTCCGCAGTAGGTTATCAGCCGACTTTGGCTTCCGAAATGGGTGCAATGCAGGAAAGAATTACTTCCACAAAAAATGGTTCCATTACTTCTGTACAGGCGATTTACGTTCCTGCGGATGACTTAACGGATCCGGCTCCTGCAACAACCTTTGCTCACCTTGATGCAACAACAGTATTGGATAGAAAAATTGCTTCATTAGGAATTTATCCTGCGGTAGATCCATTGGCTTCCACTTCCAGAATTCTGACTCCGGAAATTTTAGGAAATGAGCATTACGATACTGCACAAAGAGTAAAAGAAATTCTTCAGAGATATAAAGCACTTCAGGATATTATCGCAATTTTGGGTATGGAAGAACTTTCCGAAGAAGATAAACTGGTTGTTTACCGTGCAAGAAAAGTACAGAGATTCCTTTCTCAGCCTTTCCACGTAGCAGAGCAGTTTACAGGTCTTAAAGGTGCATTAGTAGACATCAAAGATACCATCAAAGGATTTAATATGATTATTGATGGTGAATTGGATCAATATCCGGAAGCAGCTTTCAACCTGAAAGGAACCATTGAAGAAGCAATCGAAGCAGGAGAAAAAATGCTGAAAGAAAACGCTTAATAATTAGACACAAGATATTAGATTTGAGACATGAGACTTTGATGTCTGAAATCTGAAGTCTGAAATCTTTAAATCTAAAAAAATGAACATTAAAATATTAACCCCGGAATCTGTAATTTTTGAAGGTGAAGTAGAATCTGTTTTGCTTCCCGGGAAAAACGGTGATTTCCAGATTATGAAGAATCACGCTGCCATTGTGTCTTCACTGGTCAACGGAAAAGTGAAGCTGTTTACCAATCAGGTTTCCGAAAGTTATTCTAAAAATTTCACCAAAGAAAACGAAGCAAAAAGTGTATTTTCGTTTACCATAAAAAGCGGTGTGATTGAGTTTAACAATAACAAAGGAATTATTCTTGCCGAATAATTATTCTTTAGATATCAAATAATAAAACTTCCCGGAAATTAATTTTTCGGGAAGTTTCTTTTATAAAAATAAGAAGAAGAAATATCAATTAAATCCATTTTTATTCCAAGGAAATATAAAACTTAACATAATATAAATTATAGGGAATTTTTATTTATATGATAATCATCTTTTTAAGGAATTATTTAACAATATATTGTCATTATTTGCTATACAACAACACCTTTATTCCTGTATCTTTATTTTTCATGATC
>Ga0182744_1000318_pt1 | contig 47874 bp, 41 predicted proteins | sample eDN3rd30CKraftMG_FD_128525 | JGI IMG/M metagenome (GOLD analysis project Ga0182744, IMG submission 128525) | Enriched Miracle-Growth compost microbial communities from Emeryville, California, USA - eDNA 3rd pass 30_C Kraft MG (version 2) (version 2) ... | reverse complement strand
GGAAAACAGCCAGCACACGCAGCTGCGCGCCGCCCCGCGCACACAAATGCGCGGCATGCACACGCCGGACACAACCACACACAAACCCACGCGCAGAATCACGCAGTAGCAGCGCGCGCCACCAAAGTAGCCGCAGGAATCCTCTTTGCCAGCGCAATCGGAGCCGCACACGCACTACCCGCGCTCGCAGACGACGGCGCGAGCACCATGCCACTGGTCAACCCAATCGACGCGCTCGTCGGAGACTTCACTGTATTCGCCTACGGCAACATGGACCTCAACAACGCAGAAACCGAAGGCTCACTCGCAGTCCTAGGCGACCTCACCCTCAGCAAGGGCTACGCGGTCATCCACTCCTCAGGGCTCACCCCAAAGGAGTACGCACTACCGCAGATCGACGGTGACCCCACACGACTACTCGTAGGCGGACAGTTTGACGTCACTCACTCGGTTGGAGTGTCCGAGGTATCCTCACGTTCAAACGAAACCGCGGACCAACTCGGCTTTGTGAAGCTCGGCGACATATCCAACCTCGCAATCAACGAACGTGGAAACGGCGGGGTCTGGCTCAGCGCAGCCGGAACGACATCCGGCACAGAACCCGCGATCTTTGTATCCGAAGCAGTAAAGCAGCCACAAAGCGCCGTGAAACTAACGCAACCGGCAACCACATACTTTGCCCACGACTTAAGCGCAGCCCAAGCAGTCTCGAAGCAACTAGCCTCCACGGAATTCAGTGAAAGCGCACACGTGGCCGCAGTGCAACTCACCGCGGGAAGGCACGGCGGCGAGCGGTCACTAGACCTAGTTCAAGGCGAAACCAATGTCCTAACACTTGACGCAAGCAGCGATTTTGCAATCAACCTAACCGGCGCTCAGCCTTCGGCCACAACCGTCCTAGTAGTCAACGTATTAGTAGGGGACGAAAAGCCATTCACGCTTCCCACCTTTGCGAACGTCACCTCACCGAACGCGCAAAACCCCAACACCGTAGCGCCCTACGTGCTCTACAACATCGTGCCTGCCGCGGGAGTGAACCCCACAATCACGGGAACCCTCATCTCCGGCACGATCCTAGCGCCCAACGGAACCCTCAGAACCAGTGCCACAAGCCCAATTGAGGGCCAAATCATCGGTAACAACCTGCGCACCGACGGTGGAGAGAACCACAACTACAAGTTCCTTGGAATCGTCCCAGTAGAGGTACCAACCGATGGTGGGTCGGATGAGGGTGACCCGAGTGGGGATCCTTCGACGGAGCCCGGTGAGACGACTGATCCGGGTGATGGTGGTGACCCGGGCGAAACCACCGACCCGGGTGATGGTGGTGACCCATCTGATGGTTCCGATCCAACCGATGGTGGGTCGGATGAAGGTGACCCGAGTGGGGACCCTTCGACGGAGCCTGGTGAAACCACTGATCCAGGTGATGGTGGTGACCCATCTGATGGTTCCAGCGACCCAGATGACTCAACTAGCCCCGATGACTCAACTAACCCTAATGACTCCGTAGACCCTAGTGACACCACGAGCCCTAACACACCTGATAGTTCCAAGAACACGGGGAATGAGAACGAGAGTGGAACGGAATCGGACTCCCAAGCGCAAGACGGAAACCTAGCTCAGACGGGAACCAACGCGGCGCTTTTCATCGCGATGGCGGCACTGCTCATCGCGGCTGGCGGATCCCTCGTCTCATGGCGCACTCGCCGGAACTAATCCGAAACGCATCATCCACGCTGCAGTGCCAAAGCTGCTAGCAACCTGATAAACGCGAGGCAGGTAGGTAACCACCTACCTGCCTCGCGTATTCGTACCCACACAAAACAGTGAGGTGGGGCTGGGATGTGGGGAATCGTCGGAAAGCAACTGAAACCAAAGTGTAGAGGTGGGTGAGAGTCCCGAGCGCGCACACTGTGCAAGTAGATGCTTGTTTTGGTAAAATTCTTACGAAACAAGGTATCTAATGGCAGGAGTGGTGCAGATGATGATCCGATTCGAAGTGGAGAATTTTCGGTCCATCGATTCGCCAGCTGAACTATCGATGGTGGCAATAGATGAGCGGATCGAAGCTCGAGAAAAGCCTGGCATCGGAGTCGCACTGCTGCCCGTTGCCGGAATATTCGGACCCAACGCCTCCGGGAAAACCAACATCCTTATGGCACTTGTATGGCTACGTACAGCGATAGATGGCTCATTCCGCCTTTGGGATGATGCAGTTCCGGTTGAACCATTCAACTTTGGTGATGCTAGTGCCAGAGACTCATCATTCACCCTAGAACTTGAGATTGACGGAATCCGATTTGAGTACCTGCTCGATATAGGAAAGCAAAAAGTCAGTTACGAAGCGCTCTTCCACTACCCCCAAGGTAGGCGAAAGCGGATTTTCGAACGCGATGGAAACGTGCTCACGCTGCAACGCGGTCTCAGTGCGCTTGCCGGGACTCGGTCGCTCCTATCGGACAGATCACTAGCACTCTCGATCATGCGACGCTTTGACGAGCCGCTTACCTCGAAGTTCACAGCGGAAGCGCTTCGAGTGACCTCACTTGGACGAACGCTTGATACATCCGGTGCGGCAGTAGCACGCGACATGCGTTCCACGCTGGAACTCTTTGCTGCTGGTCAGGACCTGCAGGGAGAACTATTTGAACCCGAATCCTTTGAAAATTCCGCTTCTGAGCAACCCGCAGGAACACTACTTGATTGGCCTGAGGACCCAATTGGGTTGCGGAAACAAGCGCTTGCGTTGCTTAAACTCGCTGATCTGGGAGTAACAGATGTTCAAGTGGAAGAAGAAGCGTTGCTGGCAGAGATAGGTGGACGCCCCGTTATCTCGCGAGAGAAGGTTGCGCGTCTTGTGCACCGATCACGTAATCAGCACAAGCCGTTTGCCTACAAAGATGAGTCCGCTGGAACCAAAACTTGGTTTGAGTTAATTGGTCCGATACTTGGAGCGCTCCAACAAGGAAGAATAGTGCTCTTTGATGAACTCGACGCTAGTCTCCACCCAATGCTTTCCGCACAACTGATCAAACTCTTTGCAAGCCCAAGATCAAATCCCAAGGGTGCACAACTCATATTTACGACCCACGACACGAGTCTGCTCAATCACCTCAACCGCGATGAAGTGTGGCTCACACAAAAGCAAGTGAATGGTGCCACGCACTTCGGCGCACTCTCAGAATTTGCTGGCGAACGAGTGCGACGGTCAATCAACTTAGAAAGCAGTTATCTTTCCGGTCGGTTTGGGGCACTGCCGCAGGTTGACTACCCCGCGGCTCTTCGTGAATTGGGGCTAATCGGGTGAGTGCAAAATCGCGTGGGAGAGCGAATAAGAGCCTGCAACGACGTGCTGGAAACAAACCTGTGAGAGCGACCTTCCGCATTTATACAGAGGGGACTGCTACTGAGCCTGAATATATCGACCTGCTTAGAAAACTACCGGAACTTGCCCGAGCGCTTTCAGTTGAGATCGCAATCGAGTCGATGGGTGCGCAGCCGATGGTCTTAGTTGACATGGCCTGCGCGGACAAGCGCCGGAACAACTTGGACATCGATCAATACTGGTGCGTGTTTGATGTGGAAAGCCCCCTTCCGCACCCAAAACTATTGGAAGCACGAGCAAAAGCAAAGGCAAACGGAGTAGAACTTGCAATCAGCAACCCTTGCTTTGAACTGTGGCTGGTGTTGCACCATCAATATCTAGCTAAGTACTTGACCACGGATGAAGCAGTCAAATTGCAGCTTGCGCTCGACGGCGGCACCTCAAAGCACATCGATCCATCGAAGTACAGCTCCCTAATTGATCAGGCGGAAGCGAATGCGGCCCGTTTGCGAGGGAAACACCTGCGAGACGGCACACAATTTCCGAATGACAACCCATCAACGACAATGGACAAACTCACGAGGCAACTCGTAGAAGCTGCTCGAATCCACACAAAACAGTGAGGTGGGGCTGGGAGGTGGGGAATCGTCGGAAAGTAACTGAGAAGGTCAGTGGGGGATGCGGCCGCGCAACTGCTTAACCGGCGCGGTCACACTGCCAGGCTCACCAAACTCGCCAATCACCTCGCGAGCCAACTGCGTAGAATCCCACACATTCCACAACAGCACACCCACCACACCGCCGTTATCCAGGTAATACACCACGCCCTTCTTATACGCCTTACCGGGCGCCCAATCCTCATACATCTCCAACCGAGAATCAAGGCGGCCAACCGCCTCAAAACCCAAATCAAAAATGTCTGAATAAAAATACGGCGTGCGCTCATACAACTCATCCACACGCACCATGTTGTGACCGGCAGTACGGCCAGACTTCAACGCCTGATCCACATGCTCCACCCGGCGCCTACCCAACAATGGATCCGGAAAATAAGCCACATCACCAGCAGCAAAAACACTGCTATCCGAGGTCTGCAAAAACTGATTCACCACAATCCCGCCAGCCTCCGTGGGCAAACCCCCATCCAAAGCCAACGCGTTATTCGGCTCAATACCAAACCCCGCCACAACACCATCCACATGCAAGGCCGGATGCGCGTCAAAATACACGTTCACCCGCCCGGTCTTCTCCTCAATCTCCGTGACCTCATGCTCGGTCAACACTGCCACCTCATGCTCAGCAAACCGCCCAGAAATCGCCTGCACAATACCCGGCGGATACGCCTTAGAACCCGGTGCCTGGCTCGAAACCACAAGCGTGACCTTAGCGCCCGTACTCGCCAGCGAGGCAGCTAACTCAATACCAATAAACCCGCCACCCAACACCGCAATATGCATGCCTGGCTGCGCAAGTTCCCGCAAAGCCACATAGTCCGCCCGCGTGCGGAAATAGATCACCCGAGCACTCGGCTCACACAACGTGCGCGGATGACCGCCCGTAGCAAGCAGCAACTTCTCATAACTGACATGCTCCTCAGTCGCGATGCTGGAAGCTGAAGTGGAAGCTGTGCTGGAAGTGGGTGTGGCGCTGGAAGTTGAGGTGTCGCTGGAAGCTGGGGAATCGTCGGGAAGCAGAACGGGCTGCGCAATCACCGTATGATTTTCCGGACAAATCCGGGTCACCTTGGTGCCCGTCCAAACCACCGCACCGGTTTTCTCGGCCGTGTGAAAATCAATGTCCTCCACACTCTGGCCATCCCACAAACCCTTGGTCAACGGCGGACGATCATACGGGGCATCCGGCTCCTGACCAATGATCAAAATGGAACCATCCGGGTCACGATCCCTAATGCCACGCGCCGCACTGTGGGCGGCCATGCCCCCACCCACAATGATGTAAGTGAACTCGACACTCATGGCTACTCCCTGAACCAAAGCAAAAACCGATGCACAATCAACTGCACCTCCACCGTATGACCGGACGGATAAGAGTGCGCGTCAGAGGCAATTTTCGGGCCAAAAACAGGACGAACAGCCCGGATGAATTAAGCGGTTGATGGTATGAAATTAAGCCGATTCTCAGGCTTTTTAGAGGTTGGGAACCTATACTCAAAAATGTGGCGCAATGGGGACACCTCCCCATGCGCTTCTTCTACGTTAGGCACCCCATGCAATCGGCTCACACCTACAAAAAGTTCCACCCCATCTCCATCGAACGCGCAGCAGACGAACGGTTCACCCTCCTTGCTGGCGCAAACGAGAGCGCCAAAACGGTTGCCACGGTCACCGCCCCGGTCAACGCTGCGGGCTATAACGCTGCACAGACTCCACAAACAGACGCGCCGGAAGCGGAAGCTCGCGGCCTCGCGCAGTCACCATCACGATTGGCCTAATCGCATCCCGGTTCTTGAACGCCACGAGCCTGACCGGCAGCGCATACGGGCGCCGCGGCACAATCGCCACGCCCAACCCCGCCGCCACCAAACCAAGCACCGTAGAAATCTCCTGACCCTCAAACGCCACATTCGGCTGAATGCCCCAGCGGCTTAGCAGCGAGTCAATCGTTGACCGCAGCCCCAAACCGTGGCGCAGACTAATCAGGTCCTCACCAGCAATATCACCGCTGGTAACCTCCGTGTGCTGAGCAAGCGGATGGCCCTCAGGCACGGCAAGCATGAGTTCTTCGTCGTAAATATGCGTGGTGCTTAACGTCAGCGAATCCGGCGTCACCGCAATAAACGCCACATCTGCGCGGCCGCTTTCCACAGCCGTAATGCAATCCTGGCGTGAACCCTGCGTCAACCCAAAATCCACGGCCGGCTGCTCCAACAGGTAATTCTTAATGGCCGCAGGCACAAGCGTCTCGCCCAGCGAATGCTGAAACGCAATAGCCACATGCCCGCGCAGTTCATCTTTCAAACTGTTAAGCGTCTGCTCAAGGCTGCTCAGCAGCGCCCGCGAGGTTGCCCCCAACTCCAACGCAGCCCGCGACGGCGTGACACTGCGCCCATCACGCAACCGCAACGTAAGCCCGGTGATCTCCTCCACCCGGGACAGCGAACGGCTGACCTGCGGTTGGGCAATCCCCAGCACCTCAGCCGTGCTGGTCACCTGCCCGGTCTCCCCAAACGCAGCCAACACTTTGAGATGCGGCAGAAGCTCACTCACGTCACTCATAACTAAATCGTATGTATTTGGCTAACAAATATCTATTAGTGTTATGAGTTTTTTCGGCGTAGCGTGAAAGGAAATCATCCCATCACCCCATTTTGAGGACCTAGTGCCCAGCCATACCGCGCTGAAACCAGAAAGCCTGCCCCAAGCAACTGCCCTGCCCCAACCGGTGCTGCAGCCGCAACCGGCAGCGCACCCCCAATCGGCAGCCCAACCCCACCAGACGCTGCAGCCCCAACCACTCACCCTAACTCCAGCCGCACGCTTCTCCGGCTACACCCCCGGCACCCCGGTCTTCAGGCGCCTGATGATCGCCCTATTCTGCTCAGGCATGGCCACGTTCGCCCAGCTCTACGCACCCCAAGCCGTCCTGCCCCAACTCGCCAGCCAAATGCGCCTCACCGAGGGCGCCGCCGGACTCGTCGTCTCCATGGGCACCATCGGCCTGGCCGCAGGCGTCATCCCGTGGGCCACAATTTCCGACCACATCGGCCGCGTCCGCTCCATGCGCGGCGCCCTCATCGCCGCAACCGTCCTGACCATCGCCACCTCGTTCGCCCCCACCTACGAGGTGCTACTCACCCTGCGCTTCCTCGCCGGATTCGCCGTAGGCGCGGTCCCAGCCCTCGCGCTCGCATACCTCAACGCCGAGATGCGTCACGATCACGCCGCCAAAGCCGCCGGCATGTTCATCGCCGGCAACTCGATTGGCGGGCTCGCCGGGCGCATAGTAGCCGGCCTAGTGCCCCCAACCTTCGGTTGGCACATGGGAGTACGAGCGGTCTCCATCATGGCGGGCGCCGCCACAGTGCTCTTCATCCTGCTCATCCCCGCCGCCCACGGCACACCACCCGCCAAAGGAAAGCCCGTCCTGCCGCATCGTGCCGGACAGAACGGCGGGGCTGGAAGCCGGGGAATCGTCGAAAATCAGAGCGCACCACAGGTGCGCCACCCCTTCCGCGCCAACCTGCGCAGCCCCATGCAACTGCGCATTTTTGCCCAAGGATTCCTGATTATGGGCGCATTTGTGGCGATCTATAACTACATGGGCTTCCGCCTGCAAGGCACCCCATTTGGCGTGCCCGCGCAGGTCACAAGCTTCATTTTTGTGGCCTACCTGTCCGGCACATTCTCCTCCATGCGCGCCGCCACCCTTGTGGTCCGCTTTGGCCGCGCGCACGTTCTGACCGGCGCCGCAGCCGCCATGGCGGCCGGCGTACTACTCACGCTGGTACCGCAATTGTGGGCGCAGGTGGCCGGCCTCTTATTAGCGACGATGGGGTTCTTTGGCGCTCAATCTATCGCCTCAGGGTGGGCAAGTGTGGGGCTGCCGGACGCACGCACCCAAGCCGGAGCGTTATACACACTCGCGTACTACGGCGGCGGCAGCCTCATGGGATGGCTGGGCGGCGTGTTATTCACACGGTTCAACTGGGCTGGAACCGTCGCGATGGTTACGGCGCTCGCGGTCACCAGCGCGCTGCTCGCCATGAATATGGGTCGGGTACAGAGCACGGGCCTCGTAGAGAATATGGGTCATGCAGGGGCAAGAGCGGGCCAAGTGTCAGAAAAGCAAAGCCCAAAGTCCCAACTAGGAATGGTAAAGAACGCCTAGGGTTTTCCTCAATGGTGTAAGTGAGGACGCCGTGTGGCGCCACTCAAGCCAGCCAAAAAGCCTGAGGAGGACCACATGTTAGAGCAACTACACGGCGTAACACTCCCGCCCGCAGTGGCAGAAGCGTTGTCCAAGGCCCCCAAAATCACCATCCCAGCAACCAGAGCCGAACTCTACGAACTCTCACTGGGGCCAGCCGGCGCAGACACCTTTGACGTGGTCTACCGCGTGCCCGGAGACGGCATGGTCACCGAAGCCTCCGTGGTGCGCTGCAAAAACGGTATCGCCGTGAACTACCCGGAAGACTACATGCGCCGCCGTGACCCCGACTGCATGCGCATTGCCGATGACCGCCCCACAGACAAACCCCGGTTCAAAGACGTATACGGCTACGAGTTCGACTCGGTTAAACAAGAAACCCTCAACTGGTTGGCCGAGCAGGAACTCATCGTGGTCCCGTTCAAAGCCGGCGGCCTAACCTACGGCTCACCGTCACTGGCCATCGTGCCAGCCAACACTGCATTCTTTGCCACCGCACTCGTTGACCTGCAAGGATGGGTCACCTTTGAGGAACTGGGGGAGTTTGCCCCACGCTCCATCCTGTATGCGGCCCCTCCCTTCCGCCACACGCACTTCAAAGGCCGCCAGGTGGTTGTGCACGACCGCACCGAAACCCTGCATGAAATCTTTGCCTACAACCTCTACCCGGGACCGTCAGCAAAAAAGGGCGTGTTCTCCGCCCTGCTAGACATCGGGGAAACCGAAGGCTGGATCACCGCCCACGCCAGCTCCGTGCGCGTAACCACCCCCTATGACAACGAGACCATCATCATGCATGAGGGTGCCTCAGGCGGAGGCAAATCCGAGATGTGCCAGGACATTCGCCGTCAGGATGACGGCCGCATCCTGCTCGGCACAAACGTGATCACCCACGAGCCGTACTACATCAACTTGAACGAGTCCTCACAACTCGCACCCGTCACAGATGACATGACCCTGTGCCACGCCGCCATCCAAGACGACTCCGGCAAGCTCGTAGTAGCAGACGCCGAGGACGGCTGGTTTGTGCGCGTAGACAACATGCAAAACTACGGCGAAGACCCACACTTTGAACGTGCGGTCATCCACCCAGACACCCCACTTGTGTTCTTCAACATTGACGGTGTACCCAACGCCACCGCACTGCCCTGGGAACACACGCGTGACTCCAACGGCAAACCCTGCCCCAACCCGCGCGTAGTCATCCCGCGCCGCATGATTGAGGATGTCATCTCAGAGCCCACCCAGGTGGACGTGCGCACCTTTGGCGTGCGCCAACCAGCCTGCACCCGTGAGGGATCAAGCTACGGAATTATGGGCATGATGCACATCGTGCCACCGGCACTCGCCTGGCTGTGGCGGCTGATCGCACCACGCGGAGACAAAAACCCATCCATTGGGGAAACCAAAGACGAAAAGAAAACCATCCAGTCCGGCGGCATGGTTTCCGAGGGTGTCGGTTCATACTGGCCGTTCTCCACGGGCACCAAGGTGGCCGCAGCCAACCTGCTACTCAAGCAGATTGTGGACTCACCGCGCACCCGCTACGTACTGACCCCCAACCAGCACATCGGCGCCTACAAGGTGGGCTTCACCGCCGAATGGCTTACGCGCGAGTACCTGGCCCGCCGCGGAGGCGGAAAAATCAAAGCCGACAATTTAATTCCGGCACGCTGCCCGCTTATGGGATACGCGCTAAAGGAAGTCAAAATTGACGGCCAAATGATCCGGCCCACCTTCCTGCAGCCCGAAAACCAAAGCCAAGTAGGCACCGAGGCATATGACGCAGGCGCCAAGATTGTTACGGACTTCTTCAAGTCCGAGCTCGCACAATTCTTAACCGACGAGCTAGACCCGCTAGGCCGGGCAATCATCGAGGTGTGTATGCGTGACGGCTCACTTGAGGAGTATCTGGAACTGACTCCGTTATACGTATAACGTCTGTCCCACAACGTGAACCACCGGCACTCCAAAACGCTCGTGACGGTGGTCACAACGGGGTTAAATTATCGCGGCGCGCAAGATGGTGCTGGGAGCTGAAATATCGTCGGAAATAAGCGGCGCCACCTGCGCAAAGAGACGATAATGACAGCCTGTGCAAAACCGCCACAACACCGGGCCAAAAATATTTGCTACTGGAAGTCCTAGAAATCGCCCGCTGCTAGTTGCAAGCGGGCATACCCCTGGGGGTAGTGTGACACCCGTGGCAACGATCGAGATCACCGAGGCGAACTTCAGCGCCAGCGTAGCTGACGAGGGAATCGTCCTCCTCGACTTCTGGGCCCCGTGGTGTATGCCGTGCAACCAATTTGCGCCGATCTACAACGACGCATCGCAACGGCACGCGGACATAGCCTTTGGCAAAGTCAACACCGACGAAAACCAGAAACTCGCAGCAGGATTCGGAATCAAATCGCTACCCACACTGATCGCCCTGTCCGACGGCGTCGTTGTGTATGAGAAGTCTGGCACCCTAAACGGGCGCCAACTTGATGCGCTCATCACCGGCATCAAAGCCATGGACATGGATGCGGTAAAGGCAAAGATCAACGCGGCACTAACTTCAGATGCGTGAAGGTGCCGCTTCCTCTATGGCCTCCACAATGAGTGGCGCAGCCAGCTAGCAGGTCCCTGCCGGACCGCTAAGCGTCGCTCACGCGGCCGCTATCGTCATCCCCCTGACGGTGGCGGCCGCGGTTGTTTTCTGTGTGGCTGGGCCGGGTGGCTTTGCCGGGCTGCCGGGGTTATGACGAACTCGGGTTTACGTTTGGCCGGGATTTGGGACGAACTCGGGTTTTCGCTTGGCGGGATTTGGGACGAACTCGGGTTTTCGCTTGGCGGGATTTGGGACGAACTCGGGTTTAGGACCACCACCCCAGCCCCCACCTCCCAGCCTCCCCTTCCCGCAAAAATGCTGTAGATACATCAAAAATGATGTATCTACAGCATTTTTCGTATATATGGGCAGGTGGGGAGGGGGAAGGGGGAGGGGGAGGGGTGGCAGAGAGGGGAGGGGTGGAGGGTGCTGCTAGGCGCGGGTGACCGTATAGGTCACGGACAGTGTGTGCGAGGCCCCGGGCGCGAGCGTCACGGCGTCGCTTCCCGTGTTCGCAGACTCCACGCACACAAACCTCTGCCAGTCGTCATCGCCAAGATCGCTCATAGAAGCTGCCACCTGCGGGCCCGGATTCCACACCACCGTGGTAGCCGAATTCGCCTTCTCCACCCGAATCAGCCGCTGATTCTCACCATCAATAATCGTGGTGGTGCCGCGCGAGGAATACACGCGATCCACCTCGCCCTCAAACCGCACCGGGCCCTCCTGCACTTGGTTGTTCTGCACCGCGCTACCCTGCACCTTGTCTAGGTATCTTGCATTCTCGAGCCCCACCACCTCAGTGCGCGCAATGCTGCCCACTGCAAAGTAGGTATGCAGCGCTTCCTCAAATGTGAACGCCTCCACGCCTGTGTTCGTCACCTCAAGCGAAATAGCCAAGGAATTAGCGCTAAAAGTTGCCGTGTGCCGCGCCTCAAAGGGGTGCTGGAACTGATCTGCCCCACGGGCGCCAGCAATATCGTCGGAAATCAGAGAGTGGACCACAGTCCACTCACCCAACGCGTTTTCAGACTCCGATTCCGCGCGCCAATTAACCAGTCGGCCAAAGCCGTGACTGGGGGACATCTGCCCGGAAGTGCCCGCACCAAACCACGGGAAGCACAGCGGAATGCCGCCGCGAATCGGCGTGCCCACGCCATATCCAGACGAGGGTGAGACAAACAACACGGGCCCAAACTCGGGTGAATCCCACGCTGTGATATGCGTCCCAGCGCTGTGGATTTCAAAAACGCCAGAGGGAGTGGTCACGCGGCGAATCGCGTCAACGGGTTCAGAGTTTGTGCCGGTCATAGTCATATTCAATAACGCGACGCGCCAAACTGCGATTCAAGTGCGGGCGAAATCCGCTAAATCATGCGGAAAATACGTGGTCGAGTTCACGTTTTCTGACAAAACGCTGTGACCTCGGCGTCTACGAAATTGGAACGATTCGATGACACCGAGATCCTTTACGGTGAAAGTACTTCAGAAAACACATGCGCGTGCCGATACCAGAAGTAAGCAGGCACAAGCAAACCAGGGGGAATCACAAATGGGCGCCACGCGTCTCAAACATATCTTTGCCGCGCTCACTGTGGGAGCGCTTGCACTCACTGTTGTAACTGTCGCTCCAGCGGTCGCACCCGCACAAGCGGCACCCGGACCAATCGTGAGCATGAGCTCCGCAGACGTCAACTACATCCTCGGCCAAACCAACGCAATGCGTGCGGCAAAGGGTAAGCCTGCGCTTAAGTACTCGGGCGCCATCTCAACCGTCTCGTACAACTGGTCGGTCAAGATGTCCAAGTCCGGCTTCAAGCACAACCCTAGCTACTCCACACAAATCCCCAAGGGATGGAGCCACGCCGGCGAAAACGTTGCATACACCTGCGGCTACGGCAAAGACTCGATCAAGACGATCATGACCAACTGGAAGAACTCGCCCGGGCACTACGCCAACATCGTGGGCGACTTCGACACCATCGGCATCGGCGTCTACGTGACCGGCGACTGCGTGTACGCAACCCAAAACTTTGCCAAGTACGGCAAGGCCTCCACAACCGTGAAGAAGCCTGCCGCTCCGGCCAAAACGCCAGCAAAAACCCCAGCTAAGGCCCCAGCCAAGACCACGGTGAAGAAGCCTGCTGCTCCGGCCAAGTCTCCAGCTAAGGCCCCGGCCAAGACCACGGTCAAGAAGCCCGCTGTAACCAAAGCGCCAGCCAAAAAGCCAGCCGTAACCAACACCTCCGCAAAGGCCCCAGCGGTCAAGGCCCCAGCGGTCAAGGCCCCGGCCAAGAACGCGGTAACGGACCACACCGCGCAGTACACCAACGAGTTGGCAGCCGCGGAAAAGGCCACCACCACCGCGGTGAAGGCACAGGCCGCTGCGCAAAAGTCGCTGCTTGACGCCAAGAAGGCCGTAGACACTGCAAAGCTCTACGCCGTCTCCGCAAAGGCCACGGACACCACCCAGTCCGAGTACAAGAAGGTTAAGGCCGAGTACGCCGCCGCGGAAAAGAACTTCAACACTCTTTCCGAGGCCGTAAAGCAGGCCAAGGCCAACCAGCTTGCCCTGCAAAAGATTGCAGCACTGGGTGACTCCGCAAACGTGAAGTCCCTGACCAACTCGCTTGAGACTGCCGCAGCGGACGCCGCGTCCTACACCGGCCAGATCGAGAGCGCTAACCTGTCCATCATTGCCCACACTGCGGCAGTGCTGAAGTCGCTGCGCCCAGTGAGCCTGTGATTGGCGGTTCTGGTAGCCAGTTCGTCTGGTAGCCAGTTCGTCTGATATCCAGCCCGTCTAACCCTCAGCTCGCTTCCATACTTCGGAACCGCAGTCGGCGCATTGCTCCGGCTGCGGTCCGAAAGTACGGAAGCGAGCTTTTTGTTGCCGCAAGTGTTTTACCCGTGGCGCGTCGTGCGCACTGCCAATAGTGCGTTTAGGCTGTACCTACAGTTCAGCAACACGATGATGAGGGGATCACATGTCGCTCAAGGTAACAATTACGTCCGTCCTTGTGGATGATCAGGAAAAGGCGCTCGCCTTTTACACCGAGAAGCTCGGCTTTGAAAAGAAAACCGACGTGCACAACGGGGACTACTGGTGGGTTACCGTGGCCGCCCCCGGCGATCCGCACGCCGTGGAAATTGTGCTCGAGCCGCTTGGTCACCCCGCTGCAACGCCGTACCAGCAGGGCCTTAAAGCTGACGGCATCCCGTACATGCAACTGACCGCAGACTCGGTATCTGACGAGGTGGAACGCCTGCGCGCGCTAGGTGTGGAGATCGTTTCCGAGCCGCAAAACTACGGTCTGTGGTCCGCCACAATCGACGACACCTGCGGAAACCTCATCCAAATCGTTGGCGGCGAATAGCCGCCCTGATTTTCGACGATACCCGCCTCCCAGCAGCACCTCACCGCCCAGCACCTACAGCCAGTTCGTATCGGCCAGCACTGGCCGTGTTTCACGCGCCGCGAGCAAAAACCAGCGCTAGCAGTTCACGCGCGGCGGGGCTTAGACGATGCTGGGGTCCATTCCACAGTGCGGTGAGGGGCCGGCTGAGGGTATCGTCGGAAAATTCCAGCGCCACCAACTTGCCCAGCGCCACATCATCACGGATGGAATGTGCGCTCATCACCGTGGGCGCAATGCCCGCTGCCACAGCGGAACGGATCGCCGCCGAGGTCCCCAGTTCCAGCGCCGCCACCGGCGCCGCCAGCCCGGCCTGCGCTAACGCCTGCTCGAGCGTGTCCCGGGTACCGCTGCCCGGCTCGCGCAGCACGAGCGGCAGCCCTGCCATCTCCTCCAGCCGCAGCGGCTCAGAGCGCCGCGCCCACGGGTGACGCGGCGAGACCACCAGCACCAGACTGTCACGCTCGAACTGCGCGTGGCTCAGATCGCTGGGCACGGTGGGCGTCTCAATGAACCCCACCTCCACCGCGCCGCGGCGCACCAGCGCCACCACGTCACGCGAGTTGCCCACGTGCGCGGTCACGGCCGCCTCCGTGTGAGCGCCTTGATTTCCGACGATTCCCCCGTCTGGCCCTGCATCGCCAGTTCCAGCATCACCAGTTCCCGCGGGCTGCGTTGAAGTAGCACGGGTTGAGGCGGCCTGGGCTGAAGTGGTGCGGGTCGAGGCAGTACGAGTCTTGAACCGCATAAGCCAGCCGGGCACGAGGTGTTCGGCAATGGTTTGCGAGGCTGCGATGTCGAGGTGCTCACCGCGGGCTAGGGATATGGCACTGATGGTGTGGGCGAGTGCGTCGGCTTGTTCGAGGAGGCGGTCGATGGCGGGCAGGAGCGCGTGGCCGGCCTCGGTGGGCACTATTCCCTGTGGTGAGCGCACAAAAATCTGGGTTCCCACCAGCGCTTCTACGGATCGCATGCGTTGCGACATCGCCTGTTGGGATATGCCCCACTCCTTTGCGGCGGCGGAGAAGCTGCCCTCGCGAATCACGGATTTGAGCATAGCGAGCGCGGCGAGGTCCGGTACGTGGTTCAGGTTCATAAGGCTTCCAGATACAAGGTGTGCTTGTGGCCCTTCAAGTGTAAAACCCCTACTGATAGGCCATTGCGTCCAAGAGAATTGTTACATGGCGTTACTTGACCTGCTGGTGCGCGCGAGACCCGTGCCACCGGAAACCACCCCCACATCTACCTCTTCCGCACCCACAACCACCCCTGCAAGCACCACCCTCACTCGCTCTACCCGCCGCAGCCTCGATCCATATGCGCTCGCGGGTCTTGGCCTCGCGGTTGTGCTTGCCGTGGCGGCCACGATGCTCGGCAAACTGGTGCCGGCCGTTGGAGCGGTGCCTTTTGGTATTGCGCTGGGTATCGCGGTTGCCGCCTGTGCGTCTGCGGCCCGCGCATCCGCGGCCCTGACAACTCGCCTGCTCCACCTGGATCGCGGTTTTAAGTTTGCGTCCACCGCGTTGCTGCAGGTGGCGGTTGTGCTGTTGGGTGTGCGGCTCTCGCTTGGAGATGTTGCCCGCGTGGGTTTGCGCACCCTGCCGGTTATGCTCAGCACGCTTGCGGTATGCCTTGTGGCCGCGTTTTATGTGGGCAAATGGTTGGGAATTCCCAGCAGAATCCGCACGCTCATTGGCGTGGGTACTGGTATTTGTGGGGCTACTGCAATTGCTGCAATCGCCCCGATTATTGGTGCTACGGCTGCTGAAATTTCTTATGCGGTGTCCACCATATTCGTATTTAATATTGGTGCGCTTTTTGTGTTTCCTGCGCTCGGCCACGCGTTTGGCATGAGCATGGATACGTTCGGAATTTTTGCCGGCACTGCCGTGAATGATACGTCGTCAGTGGTAGCCACCGCGGCATCGTTTGGGCTGGCCGCGATGAACATTGCGGTTGTGGTCAAGCTTGTGCGCACGCTGATGATAGTCCCCATCTCCATGACGTTGGCGGCCCGCCAAGCGCGGGTATCGTCGCTAATTTCCGACGATCCTACCGCCACCCAGCCCACCCTCACCACCCAGCCTGCCTGCGATATCCAGCCCACCAGCAGAGCCCAACGGGACGAGCTGAGCCGATGGAACAAACTTGGGCGTGCACTGAAATTAATCCCCACATTCTTGCTGCTATTTATTGTGGTTGTGGCAATCAATTCCACGGGAATTGTGCCGGCAAACGTGGGCGGGCCTATCGGCCAGGTTTCGGCATTTTTGATTACGGTGGCGCTGTGCGGTATTGGTCTAGGAACAAACTTTGCGGCGCTGCGCCGGGCCGGCTTCAAACCGCTGGGGCTGGGAGCGATTTTGTGGGTATTGGTGACGGCATCGTCGCTAATCATCCTCACTATTACAGGGTGAACTGGGCGGGCCTCGTCTCAAATGTCAGAGGGTCCGCGTAGGCTCGAGGTACGACTGGAACACAACTCCAACCAGCTCCAACACAACGAGGTGAGGACCAAAAATGGCACGTTTGGGAATGGTGACGGTGGACTGCGCAGACGCGCGCACACTGGCCGAATGGTGGGCTGCACGGCTCGGCGGACACGTGATCGACCAATCCGACGAGTGGTTCTGCATGGTCATGCACGGCGAGGGCCAACCCCTCCTCGGATTCCAAAAGGTGGCCGATCCAACGCCGGGCAAAAACAAAATGCACCTAGACTTAACCGCCACCGCTGAGGAGGGCGGACGCGCTGCCGCGTCCAAAGCGTTTGTACAGGCTGGAGCAACATTCCTGTCCACTCAGGGCGAGCCGGGCGGCTTCCAGTGGGACGTGTTGAGCGATCCTGAAGGCAACCAATTCTGCATTGCAGACCCAAACTGAAATCAACCCCAACCCGCACCGCGTGGCATGGCGTGCGGTGATGCGTGCGCTCGCGCTCATGGGCGAGCCTGAGCGTGACTGAAAGGAACGAATAAAAGTGGCAATTGGCATCATGCTTCCGCGCAATATCAGCGCGGCAAACGTTATCAACTTTGCGCGCAGGGCCGAGGAACTCGGCTTTGACGAGGTCTGGGTGGTTGAGGATCTTGGATTCCGCGGCGGAATCGCGCAGACGGCCGCAGTATTGGCGTCCACTAAGCACATCCGAGTGGGCATCGGAATCCTGCCTGCTGGCGCCAGAAACGCAGCGTTTGATGCCATGGAACTGGCCACTCTCGAGCAGCTATACCCCGGCCGAATTGACGCCGGAATTGGGCATGGCATGCCCGGCTGGATGCGCAGCGTGGGCGCGTGGCCAAAGAGCCCGCTTGGCCTGTTGCGCGATCACGTTAACGTGGTGCGCGGGCTGATTTCCGGCCATGGGGTGGATGTTCCAGCCGCACTTATTTCCGACGATCCTGCCGCCGTCCGCCTCGATGTCACCGCCATCCCCACTCACGTTCCGGACCTGCTGCTGGGCGTTCGCGGCCCTAAGTCGCTTGAGCTTTCGGGCCGTGTGGCTGAGGGGACCGTGCTCGCGGAGCCGGTAACGCCGGAGTACGCGCGCGCGGCGCTTGCATCTATTGAGGCAGGCCGGGCGGCTTGGGCTGGGTCTGCGGACACACTGGTTGCGGGAGTGCTCGCGCCAAAGGATAAGCCGCACCGAGTCGTCGCTTATAACTTTGGGGCTGTTGCGGATACCGACGAGCAAGCGATTGAGCGGATTCGGCCCACTTTAGCAGGGCTGGCCGGGCCGGATTGGGCGCCGCATATTGCACCGTTGCCATTTGCGCAGGAGTTTTATGCGCTGTTTGAACAGTGCGGTTCGCCTGAGGAGTTTGCGCGGCGGGCACCTGGCGAATGGGTGTTGGCGTTGTCGCTGTCTGGGACGGTGGAGCGAGTGCGTGCGCGGATTGCCGAGTTGGAGGGTGCGGGCGTCACGTCCAATGTGTTTGTGCCGATGCAGGCCGACGCAATGGATGCGCTTGAGGAACTCGCCCAGGTCCTGTAGTTCAACTTGGCAGCGCGCGGCACGGCCGCAGGCTGGTGGGCTGTGCCGGAGAACTGGAGTTCGCCTTAGGAGAGGGTTAGGAACAACTTTTCCAGTTCGTCGAGAGTCAGGCTGGCATTAGGGCCCGCACCTTCGGCGCTAGCGGTTGTGGCTGGGTCTGCCACGCAGTCCTTCATTGCCGACGAGATGATTGCGAAACCCGCCTTGTCCAGCGCCGATGACACTGCGGAAAGTTGGGTGACCACCTCGCGGCAACCCGCGCCATTCTCAAGATTCCCGATGAGCGCAGCGAGTTGACCGTTTGCGCGCTTGAGCCGGTTGATGATCCGTTTGCGTGCGGCGGCGGCCTCAGGGCTTTCGTAATCCATGGCGTCGGTTCCTCTCTGTATGGCTATCTCTCGGCCATTCTATACCCCTGGGGGTATGGCTGGCGTGATTAGTTTCATGTTGTAAGCCTGTACTCGTGATTGTGGTCAGTGTGATGCAGTCGGCTTCTAAAAATATACCCCCGGGGGTATATGCTGGGTTCGTAGTCAAGCACACCTGGAGTCACCGTGACCAATGCCCAAACGCTCCGATCCAAGAATCCTCAATCCATCGCAACCACACCGTCTGAGTCTGTGCCGGGCGCTTCCGCGTCAGGTGCACCTGCGTCAGGTGCACCTGCGTCAGGCGCACCCGTTCAGAACAGCACCGTTCAGGAAAGCACTGCGCCCGCCCACCTGCACCCAATCAACCGTCTCGTTGTGGTGGGCGGTGTGGCCGGGGGTATGAGTGCCGCGGCTCGGGCGCGCCGCCTGAGTGAGTCCGCCGAGATTATCGTGTTGGAACAGGGCGCGGAGGTGTCCTTTGCCAACTGTGGCTTGCCATATTTTGTCAGCGGTGAGATTGCCGATGAGCAGAGTCTGCGCGTGCAAACCCCGGCCACGCTCAAGGCCTCGCTCAATCTCGACGTTCGCATAAGCTCGCGTGTGACCGGCCTTAATGCCGAGACTCGAACGCTCACCGTAGAGGGCGATGGCTCCAACTATGAGCTCACTTATGACGCTCTCGTACTCTCGCCCGGCGGTGTGGCAGCCACCCCGCCTATCACCGGATTGGCTGAATCCACCCGCGTGCACACCCTGCGCACCGTGCCGGATGCGGTGACCATCCGCAACCTCATTACCACCTCAACGCCTATAACTCCCCAGCGCGCCGTGGTGTTGGGCGCCGGGTTTATTGGCCTAGAAGCGGCGGAGGCGCTTGCTGCTCGAGGCCTGGACGTTACCGTGGTTGAGTTGGCCGAGCATGTTTTGCCGCCTCTTGAGCGCGAGCTCGCATGGCTGATCACTGAGGAACTGCAACGACTCGGCGTCACCGTGTACGCCGGCGTGGCGGCCGAGCGCATTATTCCCGGCGCCCCAGCTTCGTCATCAACACCAGTCTCGTCATCTACACCAGCTTCGTCGTCAACCCCAGCCTCGTCATCAGCCGCCGCACCCTCCCAAGCCTCAGTCCAAACCCCAACCCACGACACCGTCGTCCTGTCCAACGGCGTTGAGCTGCCCGCGGATTTGATCATCTTGTCCGCGGGTGTGCGCCCGGATACGGCCGTGTTTGAGCAGGCCGGGGTGGCAACCCAGCGCGGCGCCATTATGATCGACGATCACGCCCGCACCAGCCTCCCGCACGTGTATGCGGTGGGTGACGCCACCGTGTCCACGCATGCGATTACGGGTGCGCGCCGTCCGGTGACTTTGGCGGGTCCGGCTAACCGGGCTGGCCGTCTAGCTGCCGACCACATCTTTACTCCGGCGCAGGCTCGCCCGCTGCCTGCGCCCGAGGCTACGGCAATTGTCCGGGTGGGCGTGCTTGCGGCGGCGATGACCGGCGCGAATGCGGCAGAGTTGACGGCCGCGGGTCTCGAATTTGAGACAATTCACCTGCATCCTCAGCATCACGCCGGTTATTTTCCGGGTGCCACGCCGCTTGCGCTTGTGGTCCATTTTGCGCCGGCCTCTGGCCGCCTCCTCGGTGCCCAAGCCGTGGGTCGCGAGGGTGTGGATAAGCGCATTGACGTGTTTGCCACCGCTATTCGCGGCGGCCTGATTATCGACGACATGGTCGATCTTGATCTGTCCTATGCGCCGCCGTTTGGCTCGGCAAAGGATCCAGTGAACCTTGCCGGAATGATCGGGCAGAACGTCCGCGAGGGTGTTACTAGCCTCTGGTACCCATCTCAGCTTGACCGCGTCCTAGCAAATACGCTGCTGCTCGATGTTCGCAGTCCCAGCGAGTTTGCTGCCCGCCACGTGAAGGGTGCAGTGAACATTGCTCACACGCAGTTGCGCGAACGCCTCGAAGAGGTCCGTGAGCTTGCGGCCGGCCGTCCGGTGCGAGTGATGTGCCATTCGGGTATGCGCTCGTATATTGCGCATCGCATCCTTGCGCAGCATGGGTTCGACGTGCGGACCTTGTCTGGCGGGATGGAGAGCTTGCGGGCTTGGTGTGGTGAGGATGCATCCCAGTACCTTGCCACTGCCACCCAAGGTGAGGTGCGTGCGGCAGGTGGGGAGTCGTCGATAATCAGTGACGGTAAATGACAGATCAAACCCAATTTCAATCCCAATACAAAACACCCAATACAAAACTCAGTACAAAGGAAAAACAAATGTGTAGACCAGTAGCGTGCAAGCAGTGCGGCAAGACCACGTGGGCGGGCTGCGGCCAGCACGTGGATCAGGTGAAGGCCACGGTTGCGCCGGGGCAGTGGTGCAATGGACACGACGGCAATCCCAGCGCCAAAGCCAACAGCAATTCCAGCTCCCAGCCGCAGGGCGGCTTCTTTGCGAGGCTCTTTGGCCGCTGAGTAACTCACACACCGTGTGAACAACTCACGCGCCGTGTGAACAAACCAGCGCGAATAGCCCAGTGTGAACAACACAGTGTGAATAACGCATCACGCACCTGCCGCGGTCCGAGCGCAAGAATCCGGGCCGCGGCCGGTAGCGTATATGGGTGTTTTCTTTCCCCCTGATCGCGTCCGGTATAAGTTTTGGGCTATCGCTGATCGTCGCGATCGGCGCGCAGAACATATATGTTCTGCGTCAGGGGCTGCTGCGCACCCACATCCTGCCCGTAGTCGCAATCTGCATTGCCAGCGATTGGCTCCTGATGTCGCTTGGCATCTCCGGCTTTGGTGTGCTGGTGGATCGCGCGCCGTGGCTGATCACAGCCCTGCGCGTGTTCGGCGCGGCCTTCCTGCTCTATTACGCGTATGGCGCCTACCGGCGCGCTCGTCACCCGCAGTCCATGTCCGTCACCCAGATTTCCGACGATTCTCCCGCCACTTCCAGCACACCTTTCGGTACTGAGAGGGGTGGCGCTGAGAGGGGCGGCGTTGATGGAGGCAGCGCTCGCCCTGACGCAGGCTCCCGGGCCGGCGCGGTTGCGGGGATCTTAGCGGTCACCTATCTGAACCCACACGTGTACCTGGACACAATCGTACTTATGGGATCGGTGGCCAATAGCCATGGCGATCAGCGGTGGTCGTTTGGAGCGGGCATGATGCTCGCTTCCCTGGTGTGGTTCCTTGCGCTGGGGTACGGCTCACGGGTGTTAACGCCAGTGTTTGCCCGGCCTACTGCGTGGCGGGTGCTTGACTCTGTCATCGTGGTCATCATGGTGGCGCTCGCAGTGGGAATCCTCCTTCCACTCCTGTAGCGGGCGCTGCACGGTGGTGAGAACTGCACGGTGGTGGGTTCTGCCTCCTGGCGAGACTTGCCTCGCTGTCAGAACTGCACGGTGGTGAGAACTCCACCCCTGCCCTGATGGGGACCGCTCACCTTTTCACCCTATGAGCGGGTGAAAAGTTCTACGCTGGCGGCACATGCATTGCTCACGGACCTCTCCGTGACCCGTGCAGGTGCAAGGTTCTACCCCCAGGGCCAGGAAGGTTTTGAGTCAAGATGAGTGGGCTTTTCCCAAACCAATTGCTGTCGGGGCCACGTGGTCGTCGCCTCCTGTTAGAGCTTGCGTGCGCGCGCAACGCAACGCTTGAGGAACTCATGTTCACCAACTACATGGGTGCACTCACAGCTGGCGATAAGGCCAAGGTGATCGTGGAACTCGCGCGGGCTACCGCCCAGCTCGAGCAGTCCCCACCCAATGAGTTTGAACTTCTACTCGCCCTACGTGAGTCCACATCTCGTGCAATGTACTGGCAGGAGCCCGATGCTGAGGACAAACTGCTGGCAGACCACTCTGTAACCGCAGCGCTGCGCCCACTGGCCGCAGTGCTGGCTCCCATGTGCCCTGACTGGTGGACAGCGCCCATGGCTAAGGGGCAGCGCCGCATGCAGGACCTGAACGGACCAGACCTCAACCGTAATGAGGCGTGGCAGGCCGGTGCTGGAGTGCGCCAGTGGTACCAGATGGCGCTCGCGGAGGAACGTCACTCACAGGACTTCATCCCGGACCCTACGGCAAACTACACGGGTATGTGGTGGTCCACTCCATCTCACCCATCCGTGCCTGCCACTACCCGATGCCTTGATGAGTTGGGTCCAGTTGCACTGTGGTCACAAGAGGACCCCGTGCAGTCTGAATATGCGGTGTCCTACCCAATTCAGCTCATCGGTCCAGCGCGCGTGCTAGAAATCGGCAGTGCTCAGGACTACATCAACCTGGTGGAGCGTTTCCCGCTGCGGATGACTAACTCGCGTTTGCATGACTGGTACAGAGTTACCGGCGTTACCGATGAATGGTTTATCCCGCACTGGGGTCTGATTGCTAAGGAGTACGAGGCCGTACACCTAACCACGGCCGCATACATTGAGGCTGCCACGCGGCGTTTGCCAATCTCGCACGGTTCTACGATGCTTGCCGGATGGTCTCCAGACGTAACCTACTGGGTGGGCAACTGCGCCGTGCTCGGTGGGCGTGCAGAAGAATGGCAGCACCAGCGCGGCGAGGCAACCGACCACTGGCTTGCCGCCTAGCTGGAAAACGAAGCGAGGCCCCGACTAGCTGGAAAGCTAGGCGGGGCCTCACGCTATGCACCTGTAAGGCGCTGTGCTATTCGTCGTCAGACGTGGCGTCCTTGATGGCGTCCTTAGCGTCGGCTACGGCATCCTTAGCCTCGTCTACTTTTTCCGCAACTGCGTCTTTGGCGTTAGCGGCGGTCTTGCGGGCGCGAGTGGTCGTCTTCTTGACGGCCTCCTTAACCTCTTCCTTGACCTCGTCCACCTTTTCCGCAACGGCGTCCTTGGCATCCGCAACCTTCTCCGCCACGGTGTCCGCGATCTTCTCAGCGGCCTTGTTTGCCTCGTCGCCAGCTACCGCGGCTGCTGCAGCAACACCACCCGCAACCTCTCCATCGGTAACTTCACCGCCAGCAACTTCACCTGCAGTAGCGTCAACAAAGCCGTTGGTGTGAACCTCGCCGGCGTCCGAGAATCGAAGTTCCTGGTCATCCTGCTCCCACGGCTCAGCCCACGGATCGGTGGTGGGTTGCGAACGGCGCCACAGCACGTATGCGCCACCGGCTGCAGCCACACCACCGGCAATGAGCCAGCCCTTGCCGGACTTCTTAGAGGACTGCTCAGCCTTTGCAGCGGCGGCAGCCAACTTGTCTGCCTTAGACTTCGATGCCTTCTCCACAGAAGCAGCAAACTTGGCAGCCTGCTTTGCAGCCTTCTTGGCCGCTTTCTTGGATACCTTCTTGCTGCCCTTAGCCGCCGCGTTCGCAGCAGCCCCAGCCGCAATGCCTGCCGCACCCAAAGCCGCACCGGCAGCACCCGCCGCCGCAGCCCCTGCGGAACCAGCCTTGCTGGAAATGGAGTCGGCTACGGAGCTGAGGGTATCGTCGGAAATCTTGTCAGCCACGCTGGAAGCAACATTGGAAGCAACACTGGACGCCACATCAGAAGCCGCCGCAGCGGCACCGGACGTAGCCGCAGTAGCACGCTCCGCAGCCTCATTAAAGGACGCCACCAGCTTGGGCAAAAGCTCATCCACGAGCTTCTCATGCGCCGTATCAATAGCGGGGCTGACCTTTTCAGCGGCCTTCTCCACGCGCGGCGCGGTGGCCTTAATGGTCTCGTTCCACGCCTGCTCCACCCGTGGGGTAGCCCACTCAACAAACGCCTCGATCTTGGGCTGGCCCCAGTCGCGCGCCTGCACCGCAGCCTCACGAGCCTTCACGGCAAACTCCTGCGCAAGCTCGCTTGCGTGAACCGCACCCTCTGAGAGGGCAGCCGCAACCTCAGACGCCTGGTCCTTCAACTTCTCGGTGTCGATCTTCTCGGCTGTCTTGGTGAACTTCTTCAACGGGTCAGACATGTAGTTCTCCTCAAGAGTGGTGGCTGTGCTTCTCTTAACTTTGCCACTAGACGTGCGCGTTTGCATTAAGAATCACCATGAAAAATGCCCCGAATCGTACCCTGATGGGTGGTTCTCACCACAACGTGCCTGCCACCGGATCATTAACATGCGTTCTACCGGGCGAAACCCATCCTTTGCGCACGATTCATATGGAGAACAACGTGCGCAATGGCCAAAGAGTTGCAAGTTCATGGAAGAATGTAGGCATGTTTGCAACTCTGCACACCACTGCTGGTGACATTCGTATCGAACTGTTCCCAAACCACGCCCCCAAGACCGTCGAAAACTTTGTTGGTCTTGCACAGGGAACCAAGACGTGGACCGACCCAAAGACTGGTGAGGAGAGCAACGCGCCCTTCTACGACGGCCTGATCTTCCACCGCGTTATCCCTAACTTCATGATTCAGGGTGGTTGCCCACTCGGCACCGGAACCGGTGGCCCTGGCTACACCTTTAATGACGAGATCCACCCGGAACTCACGTTCTCTAAGCCCTATCTGCTCGCTATGGCAAACGCCGGCAAGCGCATCAGCCCCATCACCGGTCAGCCTGCTGGCACCAACGGCTCGCAGTTCTTTGTGACCGTTGACGCCACCACGTGGCTCAACGGCAAGCACACCATCTTTGGTGAAGTTGCCGATGACGCTTCTAAGGCAGTTGTGGACGCTATCTCGTCCACTCGCACCCGCCCGGGCGACCGCCCAGTTGAGGACATCGTCATCAACTCGGTCACCATCGAGGACTGAAATTTAATGTGAGGGTGGCCGGGCACAAAAGTGCCCGGCCATTCGTTTTTCTACTGGGGACGCGTCCGTATGGCGTGTCCCCAGGTTGGTCTGAAAGCGCCTGTGGCGCTGACTTTATTTCCGACGATGAACTCGCCACCGTACCGATTGGAACGTTATGTCGATGCCTGAGTATGGCAGCGGATCCGTGCCTGGGGCTGCCCCCACCTGCAAGAACCACCCGGATCGTATGACGTACGTGCGCTGCCAGCGCTGTGGGGAGGCGATCTGCCCGCAGTGCACTAATCAGGCTGCGGTGGGCGTGCAGTGCCCGCAGTGTGTGCGCGGTGGGCAGGCTCAGGTGCGTCCGGCCACCACGGTGGCTGGTGGGCGAGTAACGCACGGGCGGCCCATAGTGACTCTGACGGTAATCGCTCTCTGCGTGGTCATGTTCGTGGCGCAGTTGTCGCTGGGGTGGGATGACTTCACTTCAAAGCTCGTGTTTGCGCCCTCGCGCGCGCAGGATGAGCCGTATCGCTTCTTGACTGGTGCGTTCTTGCACGCAGCCGACGGTGGGTGGCTTGTGCACATTCTGTTCAACATGATGGCGCTGTGGGCTATTGGGCCTCAACTGGAAGCCGCACTGGGCAGGTGGCGGTTTATTGTGCTCTACCTGCTTGCAGCTGTGGGCGGAAATGTTTCTGTGCTGTTGTTTTCTAGCATCGAGCATGGCTCGTGGAATGTGGGGACGCTCGGTGCATCCGGGGCCATCTTCGGCTTGTTTGGTGCGCTTGTGCCTATCATCCGCAAGGTTGGCGGGGACCTGCGTTCCATTTATGGCTTGATTGGCATCAACCTGGTTATCGGTTTTATGGTGCCAAACGTTTCATGGGAAGGCCACCTTGGTGGGCTTGTGACGGGCCTGGTGCTTGGCACCGTGTTTGTGCGGGCGCCTAGGGAGAAGCGCACCCTGTACGCGATTGGGGGCAGTGTGCTTCTGGCGGCTGTGTTTGTGGGTCTTTCGCTGTGGAAGTTCTCGCAGTTCCATGCGTTTCTCAGCCAGCTTGGGCTTGGGTAGGAACTCAAGTTACACGGCTGTAGTTATTCACACCTGTGGATCTAACTGTGGATAAGTGGGTGTGTGCGTGTGGAAAAGCGGTCTGCGCGTGTTGAAAAGCCGGGGTAGGGTGTGCAAAACCCCGCTGGCCCGGGTTGGGCTAGCGGGGTTTTAACTAAACGGACTTCAGATCAACGCCACTGGGTGGCCATCCCGAGGCCACCGAGCATCAGCGCAAAGCCAATCGCAAGGTTCCAGCGGTGGATCCCGGGGATAGGCAGGCCGAGGTTCGATGACGTGAGGTAGTACAGCACAACCCAGACAACGCCCAAGATGAGCAGCGTGACCATGGTGGGTACCAACCACGCCGGGTTACCCTCGATCCGCTTGGGCTGTGGGGCCTGAGCTTCCTCGGCGGAGGCAACAACCTTCTTCTTGCGGGATTTTGACTCGGGCACTTTCCGACTCCTGTCAATGTAAAAACAAAGCGATGTGCACTAGCCTAGTGGCTGGGCGAAATTATCAGTACTCTCCGGACTGGATTATGGCAGAAAAACCTCAACGTAGGCGATCTCGGCTGAGCCAAGTAGTCTCAATCGCCATCGTGATCGCGATTTCTGCCATGCTTTTTTCTGCTTCCGCGGCCCTGCGAAAAAAAGACCCCAGCCGCCATCCAGACGACCTAGCCGGTTTGGTCAGCAGTGAAATGTCCCGTCAGGATCGGCTTTCCCAGCAAACGGAAGAGTTGCGCACACAGTTTGATGAGTTGACGGCCAAGCAAGCTGACTCCGTGCCTCAACTAAGCGAGAAGCTGCAAACCGCAACGGGGATTGCCACGGGAGCCACCCCAGTGACAGGACCAGGAATTCGGGTGGAACTGACTGACGCCCCTCCTGAGGCACAAAACCTTACCGGGTTTAACCCCGATGATCTGGTGGTCCACCAGCAAGACCTACAGGCTGTTATTAACGCGCTGTGGGCTGGCGGTGCGGAATCAATGACGCTTCAGGGCCAGCGGGTCACTCCGCTGACGGCGTTCCGCTGCGTTGGCAATGTGCTTCTGCTACACGGGCAGGTGTACTCACCGCCCTATCGCGTAGAAGCCATAGGCAACACGGACAGAATGTTTGCGGCGCTCGATGCCTCCGAGGCAATCACCATCTACAAGCAGTACGTGCAGGCCGTGGGCTTGGGCTGGAACACAGCTACATTAAGCAAGATCGAGATGCCGGCCGCCACCACGCTAACCACGTTGAAGTTTGCCAAGGTGCCCACGGGCACCGACATCTGGAACTAAGCCTCACCGGTCCTCACCGCACTTCTCTACGATCCCCACCCCCTCGTCGATACACGCATTTATGGTGTAGGTACAACAAAAATGATGTATGTGCAGCAATTTTCGTAGATCTCATGATGTGAGCGGACCCGCGGTGGGGGAGTTAGGTGGGGGAGTTAGGTGGGGGAGTTAGGTGAGGGAGTTAGGTGAGGGAGTTAGGTGAGGGAGTTGAGTGGGACGCGGCGCCGCCGCCTAAGGGTTGCGCGGTATGCTGTGGAAAATCGTGACTCCAGCTCGCCAGCAAGGACGGACCTCATGACCAAAATCCTCGTGGTGGATAACTACGACTCGTTTGTTTACACGATCGTGGGCTATCTCAATGAACTCGGCGCCGAAACCACCGTGGTACGTAATGACCACGTCCCACCGGTTGAACAACGCGGAGAATACGACGGTGTGCTGATCTCTCCAGGCCCCGGCACACCCGCAGAAGCCGGCGAGTCGATGCAGGTGATCCGGGACTGTGCAGCCGCCGGCCTACCCATGCTTGGTGTCTGTCTAGGCCATCAGGCCCTCGGTGAGGCGTATGGCGCCGTTGTCACACACGCACCAGAACTCATGCACGGCAAAACCAGCCAGGTCTCACACAATGCGCAGGGCGTGTTTGAGGGGCTGCCCTCGCCGTTCACGGCAACGCGCTATCACTCCCTAGCCGTGGTGACCGACACCGTCCCAGACGAGCTGGAAATCACCGCCTCGGTAGATTCGGCCTCCGGCCCAATCATCATGGGGCTTAAGCACCGCGAACTGCCACTGTACGGCGTCCAATTCCACCCGGAATCCGTGCTCACCGAGGGTGGACACCGCCTCTTTGCCAACTGGTTGGCCGCGTGCGGTTCCACTGAGTCGGTGAGTAAGTCGGTAGGTCTCGCGCCACTCGTGCGCAAGTAACGCCACTCGTGCGCAACTAGCGCCGCTTATGCGCAAGTAACGCCACTCGTGCGCAAGTAAGTGGAAATAACTTGGGGTGCCCCACTCAAAAGAGTGGGGCACCCCAACTTGTGTGGCACTTCCTAGGCGCTCAGCCTAATTAGCTTGGCCCGGTGAACTTAGTTCCCGCCGCCATCGCCGTTGTTGTTACCATCGCCGTTCCCATTGCCGTCGCCCTGGTTACTAGGGTCTGGCTGCTGCTGGGCTGGGCCAAGTGAGACCACAAGTGAAACGGTCGTTCCCGTGTCCACTTCGGTGCCTACGTTGGGGTTGACCTCAATGACGCGGCCGGCTGGCACGGTGTCATCGTTGCGCTGCTCCACGTTGGAAACAATCAGTCCCTGTGCGGACATCATGGCCTTGGCTGATTCGAGGTCGAGGTTCAACACGTTAGGAACTTGAACCTTCTGCGGTTCGGCTTCTTCTGGTGGTGCAACCTCGCGGATGGTCACCGATGCATCGGTGGATACGAGTCCCGCAGCCGGGCTCTGCTCGCCCACTTGGCCTTCCTCGTAGTCACTCTCGCCGGTGATCTTCTCTCCCACGTTGTAGCGCAGGCCGAGCTTGTCAATGGCGGCCTTAGCGTCGTCCATACTCATGCCGCGTAGGTCAGGAAGTTCTACCATGCCGGTGGCAAGGTAGAGGACTACCGAGGAACCGGAGGCAACCTGCTCGTCTGCGGCTGGGTCGGTGCGTGTTGCTTCACCTTGCGCGGCCTTAGGCACGTCTTCAGTCTCTACACTGCCCACCTTCAGCCCGGCCTTTTCCAAAGCGGCACGCGCTTCTTCCTGCGTCATACCCTTTACGTTTGGCACAGTGGTGGCGTTTGGTCCAGCGGAGAACACCAACTTGATTGCGGCATCTACCGGCACAAGGTCGTTGGCATCAAAGTTCGCGGAAACGAACTTTCCCTCCTCAATGGTGTCATTGCGCTCAGTGCTGACATCAGGTGTGGTGGTGAAACCATCAGCCTTGAGTTTTTGCTCCGCCTCGGCTTGGGTGAGCCCGGTGAGGTCTGGGAAGTGCGCCTCAGGAGATGCCTTATCGCCCTGGTTCAACAGCATCATGGCGATGATCGCCAGCACTGCCACGATACCCACGGCCACGAGGGTCCAGATGAGCTTCTTCTTGCCGGAGTCTTCGTCTTCGTCGTCCTCCATGGTGGCCAACTCGCTGGGTTGTTCCTGCCACGGCAGAGGAGTGGGGGACTGGCCAGGAACGCCGGGCACTCCAGACGCACCGGGAATGCCTGAGCCGCCTGGACTAAACGCTGGCATGGCCTGGGTGGCCGGTGCCTGTGGCGTGATGACTTGGGTGGCCTGTGGGTCTACCGGCGGTACGGGAACCGGCGTGTACGCGGCAGTCGGCGCGGGCACGGGGGCCTCGCCGCGAGCAGCGGCTTCCAGCGCAGCGCGGAACTCGGCAGCGTTGGAGTAGCGGTCGTTACGGTCCTTTGCCAGTGCGCGCAACGTGATCTGATCAAGTGCGGTAGGTACGTCTGGTGCGAGCGCGCTGGGCGCGGCGGGCAACTCGCGAACGTGCTGGTATGCCACTGCTACAGGCGAGTCGCCTACAAACGGTGGACGTCCGGTCAACAGTTCGTAGAGTAGGCAGCCGGTGGAGTACAGGTCCGAGCGGGCGTCCACGGTCTCGCCGCGCGCCTGCTCAGGTGAGAGGTACTGCGCAGTTCCGATCACCGAGTGCGTTTGCGTCATTGTTGCCGCAGAATCCGCCACGGCGCGCGCGATACCAAAGTCCATGACCTTGACTGCGCCTGTGGGGGTGAGCATCACGTTTGCTGGCTTGATGTCCCGGTGCACGATCCCAGCGTGGTGTGAGTATTCGAGCGCGGAGAGCACACCTGCGGTGATCTCGATGGCTTCCTCGATGGGGACGGCGCTGCCGTCCTTGAGGATGTCGCGGACGGTGTGTCCCTCCACGTACTCCATGACAATAAATGGCACGTGCGAGACGGCACCGGTTGGTTCGGTGATGGTGTCTTCGCCTGTGTCATAGACCGCCACGATGGCAGGGTGGTTCAGCGAGGCGGCAGCCTGTGCCTCTCGCCTAAACCGTGCCTGGAACGAGGGGTCGCGTGCCAGGTCAGATCGTAAGATCTTGATGGCCACGGTTCGTCCGAGTCGATTGTCATGTCCGATGTGTACCTCGGCCATGCCTCCGCGGCCGATGAGTTCACCGACTTCGTATCGACCCGCAAGCGTACGGGGGACGGGGTTTACCACTTCGCGTCCTTAGCTACTTGGGTGGCGGAATCGCAATTTGGAGAACCGCCACGGCATTCTCCCACTTCGCTCACCACGAGGTGGGCTGAAGTGAATTCTACTTGTGAAACTTTCTGTCTCACAGAGGCGGGATCACTCGTCCCCACCTCCGCGGAAATTAAGACCTTTGCCACCGTAGCAATCAGGATAATTCCGATAATTGCCACCAGGCTCAGGGTGAACGCACCGAGCGCCTTGATCCGCCCCACCAGGGTGGTGGGTTGGGCTGCAGTCCGCTGGGCGGGCCCGCGTCGCGCTTCGTGTGGGCTGGGCGCTCGCGGTGCGGTACGTCCGTCAGTTGATTCTCGACGATTCCCTCCGGCGCCGCTCGTATGTCCAGCAGCGTTGGGGGTTGGGCTGGGCACGGGGCGTAAGCCGGGACCGGGCCGCTGCCCAGGTGTTGACGCAGCTCCACCGCGGGACGGTGTCCCGGAACTGGACGTAACTCCGGGTCCGGGTGGGGGAGGAAGCGCGCGCGAACCCGACCGATTCGTCGATTGTCCGTGGCCGGAGGTACGAGCTGGAACCGGAGCGCCGGCAGGCGCGGCACCGTGACTCGGCGCCGCGCCGTGACCTGACGCTGCAGCGGAGCGTGGCATGGACCGACCCGGGCGAGCCTGACCAATCTGCGGGCCCGAGTCTTCCACAGCCACAGCTTTACTGGCGGCGAGGGCATGACCCACAGCGGGCGCGCCCTTCTTTGCGCCGCCCAAGGCATCAGGGGTTGAGCCTGCGCGCGGCAAACCCGGCCACGGGTCTTGGGCGAGGCGGTGCGCAATCGTTTCAAAGGTGTGCGCGAGCGCGGCACCGGAACGGGGACGTTCCAGCGGGTCCTTAGCGAGCATGCGCATAATCAGCGCAGCCAACTCGGGGTCTGCGGTCTTGGGCAGAGGCGGAACCTGCTCGTTGACGTGTGCAACGGCGATATCCACCGGAGTCTTGCCGGTAAATGGCCTGTTCCCGGCGATGCCTTCGTATGCCACAATGCCCAGCGCGTAGATGTCTGAGGCGCCCGTGGCGGCCCGTCCCACAGCTTGCTCGGGGGAGAGGTACTGGGCGGTTCCCATCACCATGCCGGCAGCCGTCATAGGGATCTGGTTTGCTGCTAGGGACACACCAAAGTCCGTGATTTTGACGTCGCCAGTGTGCTCGATGATGATGTTGCCCGGCTTGATGTCACGGTGCACCACCCCACCCACGTGAGCGGCATGAAGCGCACGCGAGGTCTGCGCGAGGATGGTCAGGAGCTTGTCTGTAGGCAGAATCGGTTCGCGTTCCAACAGGTCAGACATAGGCTCGCCGTTTACCAGCTCCATGACCAGATAGGCCGAGCCATCTTGCTCGCCGTAGTCGTACAACTGTGCGATGTGGGCGTGGGACAGCGAGGCCGCGTTGCGTGCCTCGATGCGGAAGCGGTTGAGGAAGTCAGCGTTTCCTACAAACTCTTCTTTAAGCACCTTGATGGCAATGTCGCGAGCGAGTGACTCGTCTTTAGCCACCCACACCTCACCCATGCCGCCCACAGCAATCTGCCGGACGAGTCGGTAGCGTCCGCCGAGTGCGAGCCCTGCCTGTGGCTTCACTGGTCCAACACCGCCTTCATGATCGCGCGCGCAATTGGCGCTGCCACACTTCCTCCGGTGGCCTCGGAGCCGGCATCGCCGCCGTTCTCAACCACCACTGCCACTGCGATTTCTGGATCGTCCGCCGGTGCGAACGCGGTAAACCACGCGTGCTGGTTCTTGTTTGTGCCCGTTTCTGCCGTTCCAGACTTTCCGGCTACCTTAACGCCTGAGATCTGCGCCGCGGTTCCCGTACCACGCTGAACCACACCAAGCATCATGTCGGTCAACTGCTGTGCGGTGTCTGCAGAGATCGGGTTGGAGAACTCCTTAGGGGAGGCCTGTGAAACTACCTGCAGGTCCGGCGTGCGGATCGTGTCGACCAAGTAGGGGGTCATCAGCTTGCCGTCGTTTGCGATGGCCGCCGCCACCATGGCCACCTGCATTGGGGTGACCCGCACGGACTGCTGACCAATTGCGGAGAGTGCAACCTGAGCGTCATTTTGCCCGGTGGGGTAGCGGCTTGCGGTAACGGTTAGCGGAATGGTGAGGGTGTCACCAAAGCCAAACTTCTTGGCTTGCGCGGCAATCTTGTCCTCGCCAAGAGTGTTGCCTAACTGGGCAAACGCGGTGTTGCAGGAGATGCGCAGCGCGTCTGCGAGTGTCTGCTTGCCGGTGGCCGAGCAGGCTGCGCCACCAAAGTTGTTGAGCTTTGTGGAAGTGCCAGGCAGCAGGTATTGACGTGGCGCGTCGATGACGTCGTCCTTGGACATTCCGTTCTCAATAGCCGCGGCCGAGACCACGAGCTTGAACACAGAACCGGGTGGGTAGGTGTCACCGGCAATTGCGCGGTTAACCAGTGGCTGGTCCTTATCCGCCTCGAGCGCCTTGTAAGCGGCCACAACCTCGGCGGAGGTGTGTCCAGCTAGATCGTTCGGGTCAAACGATGGCTTAGACACAAGGGCCAAAATAGCGCCTGTCTTAGGGTTGATGGCCACTGCAGCCCCGCGCTGGTTGCCCAGAGCCTTGTATGCGGCCTCCTGGGCTTTGCGGTTGATGGTCAACTCAACTGAGGAGCCCTGCGGGTCTGCGCCAGTAATGAGGTGTTCGAGTCGGGTCCACCACAGTGAATCAGAGGAACCGTTGAGGTACTCATTGGACGCCCGTTCAATTCCGGTGCGCCCATACACAATTGAGTAGAAGCCCGTGACCGGAGCAAACAGTGTGCCGTCGGTGTATTCACGCTGGTACTTAAAAGCGGACTTCACCGGAGTGGATTTCACAACCTCGTTCCCATCAACCACGATGGGGCCGCGGTTTGTACCGAATTCGCGATACAGGGTGCGCGTGTTACGTGAGTCCGCGTTGAGTTGGGGCGCCTTGACGTATGAGATCCAGGTGCTCGAGGCAAAGAGCGCAACAAACATGATGAGCGCAATGAGGGACAGCCGGCGCAGAGGCTTATTCATCGTGAGCCCCCTTCATCACGGTTAGCGTCATCACGGTTAGCGTCATCACGGGACTCGTCGCTGCTTGGAGGTAGTACGGACTCCCGCGGTACCACCTGCGTGACGGCCTGATCTTGTGCCTGCACCCACTCGTATCCGGCAGTATCAAATTCCTCGGCGGCAGCCGTTGCATGGTGTGCGGGCTCTCCGGAACGCCGGCCACCACGAGTGGACTCGCCCTCGCCGGGGAGCGTGCCAAGACCGCGCAGCGGCAGCGGGATAGGCCTGCGCGCGTTGTCTGAGACTCGCAGCAGGATGGCAACAATGATCCAGTTGGCAAGCAGTGACGAACCGCCGTAGGCCAAGAATGGCGTGGTCAGACCGGTCAGCGGGATAACTCGGGTAACGCCGCCAATAACCACAAAGCACTGCCATGCGATCACAAACGCAAGACCACCCGCAAGCAACTTGCCAAAGCCGTCTCTGGTACCAATCGCAATGCGGAATCCGCGCTGCACTAGGAGCATGTAAGCGGTCAGGATGGCAAACAATCCCACGAGTCCGAGTTCTTCACCAAGAGAAGGGAAGAAGAAGTCGGAGAACGAGAAGGTGACAAACGGGCGGCCCTGACCCCAGCCGGTGCCAAAGATGCCACCGGAGGCCATGCCGAACATGCCTTGAACCAACTGGTACGAGCCGCCTACGCGGTCATACATTTCTGGGTCCAAGGTGTGCAGCCAGCCGTCAAACCGCTGCTGGACGTGGGGGAAGCGAGCAACTACAACGCCCACCCCCGCCGCAAACATGAGGCCGCCAATCACAATCCAACTCGTGCGCTCCGTGGCAAGGTAAAGCATCGCCACAAACAGCCCAAAGAATAGGAGTGAGGTACCTAGATCGCGCTGCGAGATCAAGATCAACAGCGAGGCCACCCACACCAAGATAATCGGCCCAAAATCCCGCATTCGGGGGAGATGTAAACCAGCAAACTTGGGGCCACCAAGGGCTAGGCGGTCTCTGTTGTCCACGAGGTAGGCGGCAAAGAAGATAGCCAAGAAGATCTTGGAAAGTTCTGCGGGCTGCAGCGAGAACGGCCCCACAGCAATCCAGATCTGGGCGCCGTGCATTGAGGTGCCAAGCCCCGGTACCAGCGGGGATACGGCGAGCAAAAGCCCAACAATCATGGACAGGTAGGAGTAGCGCCGCAGCAGCCTGTGGTCCCGAACAAACATGAGTACCGCGCAGGCTGCAACCACTCCAACGGCCGTCCACATCAACTGCTTTGACGCTAGGGAACTGCTCGTGCCCAAATCGATGCGGTAGATCATGGCCAAGCCAATGCAGTTCAAGAACACTGCAAGTGGGATCAGGAGTGGGTCCGCATATGGTGCCACGCGGCGCACAATCAGATGAAAGACGATTGCAATGGCTGCCATGGAAACCGAGAGCACGTAGAAGTTGCCCGGCAGTGAATCATTGACCGCCAACCCCACATTTCCGTACGCAAACATACCCACAATCAGCGCGAACAGAATGAGAAATAGTTCGCTGCCGCGGTGGGTTTTTGCGCGTGGAGTGGGGGTTTGCGTCATGCGTTAGTTTCCGCCCGACGACGTTTGAGTATCAGTGCCCGTGTCTGTGTTTGTGCCTGTGCCAGTATCTGTGTCTGTATCAGTGCCAGTGTCTGTGCCAGTACCAGCGTCGGCATCGGCGTCAGTACTGGAACCCGCATCAGTGCCGGCACGCTTGGCAATGTCTGCTTCGAGCGTGGCCACACGAGCGCGCGCGTCATCAAGGGACTTGGCGCGAATCGTGGAATACACCTGGTTAGCTGCAAACGGCTCAAGACCGTTTGGATCCAGAGTTGAAATCTCCACCGCGGATGACAGATGCAGCGGACCAACAGACTGTGGGAAGCCATTAAAAATGGCGATCTTACCCTGATAAACACCAACAAAGTACTGCTGCGAACCCCACCGATAGGTGCCAAAGCCCGCCGCACCGAGCAGCACCAAAATCAGCAGCGAGTTAACAATCCCGCGGCCCACCCGCTGCGCACGCGAGCGTTCCTTGACCATCTGAACTGGGGCGTCGTCGTCATCATTGATCGGCGCGGCCACCCCTGAATTTGACGCGTCATCCGCAGAACCCGAGGCTTCACCCTCAACCCCACCTGCTGATTCAGCTGCCAAAGCCGAGGCGGAGCCCAACAGAAGATTCCCCGTCTTTGCGTCCGGTTCGGTAACGGCCCCACCCTCCTTATGGGCAATCGCGTCTGCGATCACCTTTTCCACGCGCTCATGCGCATCTCGCAGGAGTTCGCTGGAAGCGGCGCCGATGCCGGAAGGATCCAGTGCGTCGGGAATATCGTTGCCATAGGCAACCGAACCTACTGCCGTAGCAATCAACGGCTTACGATCAGCGGGAACACCTGGAGCTTCGGGGTTATCCGTGTCATAAATGTCAGCCACAACGCAGGTGATATTGTCCGAGCCGCCACCACGAAGCGCCAACTGGATCAGATACTCACTGCACAACTCGAGATCCGCAACGTCACGCAGAGTCTGCTCTATCGTCTCAAATCTGACAAAACCAGACAGGCCATCTGAGCAGAGCAGCCAGCGGTCACCCGGGCGAGCCTCACGGATCGAAAGATCCGGAACCAAATCCAACTCAAAGTCACCCAAAACCCGCATCACCACCGAGCGCTGCGGGTGCGTCTCCGCCTCAGCAGGCGTGATCTTGCCGGTGTCCACAAGATGCTGCACAAAGGTGTGATCCTTAGTCACCTGCGTGAGCTTGCCATCGCGCAGCAAATACCCGCGCGAATCACCCATATGGGCCATCGCAAGCTTGTTCTCACACAGCAACAGACTCGTCACCGTGGTACCCATGCCCGCGAGCGGCGAATGCGAGCGAGCCTCCTGCACCAAGCCGATGCGGGCGCGCTCAATAGCGTCACCGAGGCGCTCAAGCACATCACTCGTGGTGAACTGCTCATTATTTAACGGAGCGATCGAGGCCACACACAGTGCGGAAGCCACGTCACCACCCGCGTGACCACCCATACCGTCAGCCACGAGCAGTAACTGCTCGCCAGCAAACGCGGAGTCTTGGTTGTTTGCACGAACCAAGCCCACGTCAGAACGGGTGGAAAAGCGTAACGCAATAGTCACGAAGTCACCTTTGCAACTCAAAGATGCTCTGTCCTACGCGCACAGACGCGCCAATGGGAACGGGAGTTGGCTGGTAAACGCGTTCACCATTAACAAACGTGCCGTTGGTTGAGTCAAGATCCTCAACCATCCATTGATCTGCTTGCGGAAAGATACGAGCGTGCCGGGAGGACGAGTAGTCGTCATCGAGAACGAGCGTGCAGCTTGGTGAACGACCGATCAAGATTGCTGAGGAAGCAAGTGGGATTTGTGTTCCCGTCAAACTACCCTCAACAACTACGAGCCTATTTGGACGTGGGGACAACGTCGCCGAGGGCTCCAAGGCCTCCCGCAAAGCGGGAGCAGAAGCAGCGGCGGCAGCGGAAGTGATGCGCGTTCCATACAGATCACGCTTCATAACACGAACAACAAGGTAGACGAAGGCCCACAGTAGGAAGAGAAAGCCCAGCCTCAGCAGGGTCATCGCCAATGCGCTCATGTTGTGATGGTCACCAATCTCCACGCTGGTTGTCATCGGCAACTCCGGTCCAGAACATGATCCTGGTACGCCCGATGGTTAAAGAATTTCCATCAAGCAGAGTTGCTGCGGGAACCTGGTGGCCCTCAACGTAGAGTCCGTTAGTGGACCCGAGGTCGGTTGCAACCACGCCGTTTGGGGTCACCTTGATTTCGAGGTGCTTACGTGAAACACCGGGATCATCCACCACAATGTCCGCTTCCGTGCCTCGACCGATCACAGTGATTGGTCCAGTCAGCAGATAGCGTTGGCCGTCAATGTCCAAAAGTGGGTGGCGTGAACTAGGCGAGGTGGACGTTGCCGGTGCCACATTTCCGCGGACCGAGGAGGACCGGATCTGGAATCGGCCGGCATCTAGCGTGTCCACAAGTTCAAAACTGACCACCACGGGACCCACAAATCCGTAGTGCTGGGAGCCGGCGTATTCGGTCACGTTAATGGCCAACTCGTCGGCAAGCGTCTCTGCACCCCAGCTCTCAATTTGGGTGAAGTCCGGTGCGGACAACTCAATGGTGAAGTCATTGGGCACAACGGTTCGCGTGCGGTCCACAACCGCCGCACGGTCATCAACCTCGCGGCGCAAAGCGCTGGCAAGGTCTACGGGTTTGATCTCGCTGCGGAATACCTTTGAAAAGGTGTTATTTACAGCACGCTCAACGCCCTGCTCAAACTTATCCAGGAAACCCACGGCACCTCCTTTCGCTCAAAAACGGCCGCGGTGTGATGGCCATTTATGCGCCGTAATGAACGCAGTAAATGACCGTGTGTAAGCGCAGGTGGCGTCCTAACACATGTAGTAAGAGTACGGTGCATAGTGCGCCACGGCTTATCGCGAACCGCGGTGTGGCGATAAAACGCCACTTGCAATGTTATCTGCGCCTCGGTGAAGCAACCCGTGGCAAGTTGTGGAACTTTTGCATGGTAGAGTTTTCTCGTTCGCGTGTGTGGCGGAATGGCAGACGCGCTGGCTTCAGGTGCCAGTGCCCGCAAGGGCGTGGGGGTTCAAGTCCCCCCACACGCACAAGTTGGCCCCGATTCTAAGAATCGGGGCCTTTTTTATTTTGCCGTTGGGGTTCTGCGCTGGCTCTAAGCTCTGCGTTGGCCCTAGCCGGGAATGGCGGCGAGATGGTGCGTACTCCCCGCCCCATCCGATTTCCTTGAATTGGGGCTTGCATAATCGGCAATCTGTACGTTGAGCCCGCACTTCTTCGGGTTCTTGTGCCGCTTATTTCCGGAGTCGTTGTGACCGATCTTGCTACCAGTGTGCATCACGGTGCGTCCACCAGCGCGCCCGCAAGGGGGCGCGGTAGGGGGCGTGGCACCGGTTTTGGCCGCCCTCACGGTTCCAGCTATCAGCCCGAGATTATCGACGATTCCACGGTTTCTCGAAAACCGCTTACGCCGCGTTCGTCCCAGCCGCGTAACCCGTGGGCACCTGATCCAGCGTTGGTTTCTGATTCTCCTGAGCAGCCGCTGTGGCTGGACTCGGTGGAGCACCTTGACCAGGGATTTCCTGAGGCAACGATTCGTGTGGTGAGTTCGCTCCCAGGATCGCGCACTCTACCCAGTGTTGGAGTCTCTCGTAGTGAAGGTGCGCAGGACCGTCAGGCGGTGCGTGCGGCGCTTATTGATCGTGATGCGCCGCGGCCGGTGCCAGGCCCGCCGCTTCCGCCTACCTCGGCTACGTCGCTGTCATCAGCTCAGTCATCGTCATCAGCACAGTCACCGGCATCTGCAGCCCTCACTACTCTTGCCAATTCTGTTGAGTCCGAGATTCTTGCTGAGTCCGAGGTTCTTGTTGAACCCGAGGTACTTGCTGAGCCTGAGGCTCCTGTCGAGACTGAAGCTCCAGTTGAGACTGAAGCTCCTGCGAAGTCCGTGGCGCCCACTAGCTCGGAGATCCTTCTTACTCCAGTCAGGCGCCGCCGCGGAGCGCTCGTACTGGTTGCCCTGCTGGGGATCCTCGTTGGTGTGGGCGTTGCTCTATACGCTGCCGGTCCACTGAACTCCAAAAGCGTTGAGGACATTGCCGTCCACTATGGCAAGGCCATCAGTTCCGGAGATGCAAAAGACGTCATGAGCCTCATGTCTGGTGAGCGAACCACACAAGACTGGCTGCCCACTGGTGCCTACGCCACCGCAGCCAGTAGGCCGGCAGGCCTCACCGTGGAGCACATCGATATCCACGGCAACAGCGCAACCGTTACACTCAGCGACACCTCAAAGCGGCTCCCCGGGCAGCACACACTCAACCTGTCTAAACATCAGGAAGGACCGTTCGGTCTACGCACCACCTGGCGCATCACCTCAGGCTTAGAACAGCCAGTGACGGTAAGTATCCAAACCCGGGCGAGCAACGCCAATATCGGCGAACTCTCAGTAAATGGCCAGCCTATAGAGAACATGCAAAGTGGCAAGCCCACCGCAACAATGTGGGCCCTGCCGGGCACCTACATCGTCGAACCACCGCAAGAAGAGCGCTACTTTACGTTTGGCACCCAGCGGATGGTGATCGTCGGAAATCTAGAGGACCAACTGAGTGGCGCCACGCCAGGTGCGCAAACACTCACCTTCCGTGAGCGCAGTACGGCCGCGCTTCTTGATGACGCATCACAACTGGCGGAATCATTTGTGGCCTCCTGCCTGAACCAACTAGCCGCCCAAGAATGCCCGAATGTGGCCGAGGGGCTGCCCGTGGACATGTCCACCGTGGTTGATTTCCAGTGGGATCTGCTGTCCTACCGGTACGCGCTCAATGATGACGGTACCGCACTGAACTTCACCGGAGAATTCGAGCTGACCTACACCTTTGAGGAACGCAACCGATTCACCTCACCCACCAATCCTGCGCTGCAATTCACGCGTACTGCGTGGTTTGGCACGGATAAGTCATGGAACATATCGGTGAGCCGCACCCGAGACGGGATCACGCTCAGCTAGTCAAGACCCTGGGCAAAGCAAGACCACCGGGCTAGGAAGAACGGCCCGAGTTAGCCATAGCGCCCGGGTTTTAACCGTCTGACACGCCCAGACAGTGGCTCGGATAACACCCAGAACTTCCCAATCGTGCGCTTTTCAGGAGTAGAACAGAAGGGAGCGAGTATCCGCGGCACCGGACCGTGTGAGCGCACAAGCCAGTGGAGGTGGCGTAAAAATGACCAAGCCAAGAGTCGTTGTGGTGGGAGCTGGATACGCCGGCGCTACCGTGGCGCGAGAACTTGATGAGGTCGCTGACGTCACGCTGATTGAACCGAAAGACCACTTTGTGCACGCGTCTGGAACACTACGCACCACAGTGGACGCCAATTGGGACAATCAGGTCTTCCACTCGCTCGACAACCTACTGATAAACGGCAAAATCATCCACGATGCGGCCCGGCTCGTGACACCACACAAGGTCATGTTCACCGCCACAAGCGGCGTTGAGGCCGACTACATCGTGCTCGCTACGGGTACCACTTACCCCTTCCCGGCAAAGTTCATTGAGGAACGCGCATGGGTGGCGCGCTCGCGGCTGGCCCGCATGCGCGAATCCCTTACTGAGGCAACTGGAGCACTCATCGTGGGCGCTGGACCGGTGGGCCTCGAACTTGCAGGCGAGCTCGTCTCTGCGTTCCCCCAGCTCAAAATAACCATCGTGGACCGCAACACTGAGATCCTGCACGATGATGAATACATTCCAGAACTGCGCCAAGAACTGCGCAGCCAGTTGGAAGCAGCCGGCGTTGAGTTTGTGCTGGGTGATGTTTTGGGTTACCTACCTCCCGTAGACGTTGGCGTGTTCCACGACTTCACCGTGGCCACAACCGGTGGCACAGAAATCCACGCGCAGATCTGGTTTAGGGCCTACGGCAACAAGCAGGAATCGGACTACCTTGACGGCGCGTTGGGCACGGCCCGCCGCCATGACGGCAGCATCCGAGTAGAACCCACCATGCAGGTCAAAGGTTTTGACAACGTCTACGCGGTAGGGGACGTTAACGACGTACCGGAAACCAAGCGCGCCCACACCGCGATGGTTCAGGCTCGCGTTGCAGTCAAGAACATCAAGGCAATGATTGCCGGTGAGCAACCAACCGCGCAGTACCTGCCGCGCCCAGGCCGCATTATTGTGCCGCTTGGCCCATCGGGTGGGGCATCTCAGATTGAGCTCCCGGATGGTACACACGAGGTGGTTGGAGGTGCGGAAACCGCCAAGCTGAAGGGCCAAGATCTGATGACGGGTCCCATTGTTCGGTTGCTTCGTAACGAGGCTGTTGGCGCGTAAGCCGATAGGCTAGGATCACCAAGATTTTGGTGAGCCGTGCCCGCCTCGCGCGCCGCGGCGAGATCCTACGTTGTGGCTCGGTTGGGCCGTGACTGAACCTGGAGGCGGCCCGTGATCACCGTCATGATGGTGTGCACCGGAAACATTTGTAGGTCCCCGATGGCCGAGATTGTGCTGCGTGAGCGGTTGGTTCGAGAAGGTTTGGATCAGCATGTTCGTGTGGATTCCACGGGGGTTTCGGACGAGGAAGCCGGCAATCCGCTTGACCCGCGGGCGCGTCGGGTTTTAGCCTCTGCCGGTTATACCGATCATGGTCTGCACACGCACCGGGCTCGCCAGATTGAGCCTGATGACATTGAATCGCGTGACCTGATTTTGACGATGACCACGGCTCATGCGCGCGCCGTGCGTAGGCTTGCGGATCGTTTTGCGGTCCCGGTGCCTTTGGATCACGTGCGGATGTTTCGTTCCTTTGATCCGTTGGCGCCGCAGGCTGCGAACTTCCAAGACGAGTATCTGCTTGACGTGGCTGATCCCTGGTATGGCGATGCCCGTGCGTTTGAGGAGTGTTTGGCGCAGGTTGAGGCAGCCATGGATGGGATTGTGGAGCACCTGCGTGAGGTCCTTGCGAATCCGCCGATCCGCAGCCCGCATGCCGTTCAACTAGCCGACACTGCACCGTCGTTTGATACTGCCCAGCCATCTGATACTGCCCAGCAGTTAGGCTCCGACCCAGCACGCGACGATCGCTGACGCCATGCGCCAGGATCTGCAGCCGCATCGTGAATCGAGTCGTCCGCACTGGGCCCGGCGGATGGAAACCGTTCTTGTGCGCACTGGCGCGCAGTTCTTCCGCCGGCTCGGTTGGCAGGAACGGATTGAACCGTTTGTTGGTTATGGTGCGGCGCCGCAAACTCCTACTCGGGCGCATGTGGATAGTGATCGTTGTGTTCGGGTAACGCCGCCTATTTCCGACGATTCCCCACGTGGGTGGGTACGTGTCCTTGCGCGTGTGATGGTTTCACCGAAACGGCGCGCCTCGATTCTTCGAACGTCGGCGTTGACTCATCGCCCGCCGCATCAGCGTGCGGTGCGTGGGTGGCGCAGCTTCTTTACTGTGCAGTCGCCGGACAGCGTTGTGTTTATTACCGTTGGCCAAGATGTGTTCAAGGTGGTTGCGGATGAGGGTGGGTATGTTGACGTAGTGTTGCCCAGCAGTTTGGGATCTGGGTGGCATGAAGTGCTGGTTTCACTCACGTTGCCCGGTGGTGATGCGCGGGATTCTGCAGCGGCGTATTCGGCCGACCCGGTCTCCGCACGTGTGGCGCTTGAAGATGCGGAATCGTTAGCAAGTGGTTCGGACTTTGGGCGCGGCAGCGCAATTGTTGGTGCTCGCATTATCGGACCGAATGAACGGGTGGGTTTGGTCTCAGACTTGGACGATACGGCAATCGTTACGGCGTTACCTAGGCCGTTCCTAGCGGCATGGAACTCCTTTGTTTTGGAGGAGAAAGCGCGGATGCCGGTGCCGGGGATGTCTGAGTTGTATCGTCGGCTTGAGGCTACTCACGGTGAGTTTCCCGTGATTTACCTGTCTACCGGGGCGTGGAATGTGGTGCCCGCGATGATTCGGTTCTTGGCGCGCTACCGCTTTCCACTTGGCCCAATGCTTATGACTGACTGGGGCCCAACAAATACCGGCTTTTTCCGTTCTGGGCGCAAGCATAAGGAGCGTGCGCTCGCACGCCTTGCGCATGACTTTCCGCAGATGCAGTGGATCTTGTGCGGGGATGACGGCCAGCACGATCCGGTGATCTATCAGGGTTTCGCACGGCGATACCCAGGCCTAGTTAGAGCCATTGCGATTAGGCGGCTTAGCCCGTCCGAGGCAGTGCTCTCGCATGGAACCACTGGTGCCAATCCAGCTAATCGTAATGCGGGCGGGTTGGCGCTTTTGCGGTTACCGCAATTGGTGGTGTGTGAGGGTGAAGATGGCTACGCGTTGATGGATCAGTTGACGGCTGCCGGAATCTTGAACTCAGATGTGGGGTAATCACCCAACCTTCCAGTGAGGTCCATCACATTCTGCTACCAGATTGGCCGGGATCTGTACAGGAATGTCCAAAATGAGAACCGAGCGGTGGAACCCGGGAAAATCATTATGTGATTTAGATCACACCAAATCGCAGGCCTGGCCGTGGTTATGTGGATGAAATAGGACAAAATCACCCGCTGTTGAAAAGTGGTTGAATCTTCCACCGAAATTGCATCGCAAAACTGCGTAATGATTCTTTCTGTGGGGACTCTTCATCTATGGAAGAGCGCCAACCGGCGGGGGGCTCGGACGCATCACCGAGTGCCGGAGACTACATGGAGGAACAAATGAGTACTATCGACACCCGGGGTAATGTGAGTGGCGGCAAGGACCTCACGCGCCGTGAGCGCATCGTTCTAGCCAATCTGTCCGAGGAAGCAACACTTGAACAGATCGCCTCTAAACTCTTTGTTACCCGCAACACCGTGAAGTCCCAGGTGCGGTCCGTGTACCGCAAGATTGGGGTTTCAACTCGTGCCGACGCAGTCAAGTGGGCGCGTGCCGCAGGAATCCGGGAAACCCCAGAAGCCTGACAGGAACTTAGCAAGTGGCCGATCCCTAGCGCAGGGGATCGGCCATTTCTGTTTTGCCGCTCAAGATTTGTATGGTTACCACGGTGGCAGCAAGCAGTTGCAGGCACGTCAACAGCGTGCAGGCTCTAGCAACTGTACTGCCACGGATAACCAAGTATGGCCGGTAAGGAGCGTAGCGATGAGTGAACGGAAGCTGGTGGTTGCGGCAGCGATCGTCGATAATCTGGATGCACCCACCCAACTGCTCGTAGCGCGCAGAAGCCGGCCACAGGAAATTGCTGGCCGCTGGGAATTTCCCGGCGGCAAAGCCGAGACCGGCGAACAACCGCAGGACGCACTGCACCGCGAACTGCGTGAAGAACTAGGCGTTACTGTGACGCTTGGCGCTGAGATAACGGGCCCAGACCATGGCGGTTGGATCATCACCGAACGGCACATCATGCGGTTGTGGTTCGCACAACTAGCCGAGGGCGAGCCTGAGCCGCTTGTGGAACACGATCTACTCGAGTGGACACCGCTCGCCCACGCCGCAGGGTACGACTGGCTTGATGGCGACGTACGCATCATCGAACACGTGGTGGCAACTCACCACTTGCCCGGCGCGTAATCCTTCAAGAAGCAACCAAACAGATCCTCGCCTGCCTCGCCCCGCACAATCGGGTCGTAAACCCGAGCGGCACCATCCACCAGATCCAGCGGAGCGTGGAAGCCCTCCTCGGCAAGGCGCACCTTGGTGGTGTGCGGGCGCTCGTCAGTAATCCATCCCGTGTCCACCGAGGTCATGAGGATCGAATCAGTCTCAAACATTTCGCGCGCACTTGTGCGCGTAAGCATATTGAGCGCGGCCTTGGCCATATTAGTGTGCGGGTGGCCCGGGCCCTTGTAACCGCGGTTGAACACGCCCTCCATGGCTGACACGTTCACCACGTAGGCGCGGCGGGCGCCCGCAGCAACTGCGGCGCGCATAGCCTCGCGCAACTTGCTGATCAGGATAAACGGTGCGGTGCTGTTGCACAGTTGCACCTCAAGGAGCTCAAGCGGGTCGATATCCTCAACGCCCTGCACCCACGAGTTGGTGTGCACGAGATCAGGGACCAGGCCGCCCGCATCAATTGCCGTGCCCGTGGCCACGCGCTCAAGTGAAGCGGAGCCTGCTGTCATGGCGAGCTTGGTCAGCAGCTCCGGAGTGGTTACGCTGGCTTGCACGGGTGCTGTGGCCTGTGCTGGTGCTGTGGCTTGCTCCGCTGCCCCGCCGAGGTCAGCGTGCACCTGCCCCTCCAGCGCAGCAGGGTGCGCGTCGAATGTGCGTCCCATGGTGATGAGTTGCGGCAGTGGACCGTCAGGCAGGGGTGCGTTTTCCGCCTCCACTAGCGGGGCATAAGCTCCCGCTGAGCGGCGCACTGTTTGCGCTGCGTTATTGATCAAAATGTCGAGCGGCCCATCGGCTGCAACCTCATTAGCCAGCGCTGCCACCTGTGCGGGATCGCGCAGGTCAATGCCCACAATCTTGAGTCGATCAATCCACTGTGCGCTGTCCTCAAGGGCCGTAAATCTCCGCACCGCATCGCCTGGAAAGCGGGTGGTGATGGTCAGGTGCGCGCCGTCTCGGAGCAGACGCAAGGCAATGTGCATCCCGATCTTTGCGCGGCCCCCGGTTAGTAGTGCGCGTTTGCCACGCAAATCTGTGCGCGCCTCACGCTTGGCGTGATTAAACTCCGCGCACTGTGGACATAACTGGTGGTAGAAAAAGTCCACCTGCGTGTAATGCCGCTTACAGATGTAGCAGGCGTGCGAGCGCGAAAGCGTTCCGGCGCTACGATCCGTGCTGGTGGGTGAGATGAGGGTGAGGCCCTGGGTTTCGTCGTCAATCCGGGTGGGTGCACCCGTGGCAGTGGCCTTGATGACGGCGGCGTCCGCGCTGCGGACCCGCTCCTTTGCGGCAGCCCGCCGGTTCTTTTTGACGGACTTATATAGTTTTGCGGTGGCGTGCATGAGCTGCACGCGGTCCGGATGATCCTCGGGAAGATCGTTCGCGGACTCAATCAGCGCGAGGGCGGCGGCCAGCGCCGCTGGATCCAGCGGGGCGGGATGGGCCGGAGAATTCGGGTTGGGCACTGGTTTATTATCGACGATCCTGCCGCCTATCCGCCGGTGCGTTACGTCACGCTAGGGGCGGGTGGGCGGCAGGATCAGCCGGTCACACTAGAGCAATCGATCGAGACCGAGCAGTTGCCAGTGCTGGATCAGTTGCTGGTGCTGGATCAGTTGTTGGTGCTGGATCAGTTGTTGACGGCGTTGCCGGCAACGGCTGCGAGGAAGTCGCGTGCCTCAGCCTTGAGGTCCTCGGAAACAAAGTTTCCGTCCTCGGCAAACACGCCCTCGCCAACAAACACGTTGAGCTGGTTCTCAACAACCTTGGCCTGGCCAAACTCGAGCACAGCGGCGAGTAGGCCGCCAGCCTTTGCGCCACCGTGAGGGGCGATCGAGGCGGTAGCAACAGCGGTGGGCTTTGCGTTGAACGAGTGCTGACCCCATGGGCGTGAAGCCCAGTCCACAGCGTTCTTGACTACGCCGGAGAAGGAGTCGTTGTACTGCGGGGTTGCCACGATAACGGCGTCTGCACCCTCGATCTGGGACTTGAAGTTGCGGGCAACCTCTGGGTAGTCGTTGTCGAAGTCTGGGGAGTACAGCGGAAGGTCCTTGATCTCGATTTCAAAGAGTTCAACGCCTTCTGGTGCGTTGAGCTTGGATGCCTCAAACACGGCGCGGTTGATCGAGGTGGAGGAAACGGAACCGACGATGTAGCCAATCTTTACTGACATGGAGTGCTCCTAGTGGATGCTGAGGCTGCTGAGCGGCCAACGATTTATTAAGCGCCGTGGGTGGCGCTCCAAGACAGTTGAACTGTCAACTATCCGAAGTTATTCCAGTGATCCCATGAAAGCTGCGGTGATCCGCGTCACGCGGTACGCGACTCGCGTGACGGGGTGTGTGGTGGGGTGTAGGGGTGGGCGAGGCGCAATTGGATCGAGCTGCTGGGCCTGAATATTGCGCTGGGGCTGAAAATTGTGCTGGGACTGGGCCCTCTCGTCGTCGATAGAGACGCATTATTGGTGTAGGTGCAGCAAAAAAGATAGATGTACATCAAAAATGATGTATCTCATGATGCGGACAGGTGTGAGTGACGGGTGTGGGGGGCGGGGTGCGGACCGAGCTGCTGGGACTGAAGATTGCGCTGGGGCTGAAAATTGCGCTGGGACGGGGCCTTCTCGTCGTCGATAGAGACGCATTATTGGTGTAGGTGCAGCAAAAAAGATAGATGTACATCAAAAATGATGTATCTCATGATGCGGACAGGT
>Ga0182744_1000317_pt1 | contig 48185 bp, 42 predicted proteins | sample eDN3rd30CKraftMG_FD_128525 | JGI IMG/M metagenome (GOLD analysis project Ga0182744, IMG submission 128525) | Enriched Miracle-Growth compost microbial communities from Emeryville, California, USA - eDNA 3rd pass 30_C Kraft MG (version 2) (version 2) ... | reverse complement strand
TGAGGCTAAAGCTTTCTTCTCGATAATGATGGCCGCTGGCCGAAACTGCCCATTGGTCTTGAGCAGTCCCCGGGAGCTTCCGGCCCACGGCCCAACATGCCACTATACTTGGTCCCTACACGGCAACACCATTCGCAAATAATAGCTGCGGTCGGACGTCGCCTGATGCGGGAATACCTGGGTCAGCCGGCCCACATGCAAGGCGTCTTGTACGAGAAAGCTTTGCGCGATCGCGATACCCATTCCCTGCTGCGCCGCCAGGTACGCCATCGCAGGGAATTCAACATGTGGTGGCTTCGCTTCAGAGCCCCAGGTTCTTTGCCGGTTGAGGTCCTATTGACTTGCGCGCCAGCTAAACCGTCCAGGAAAACGTCCGCACCTCCTTTTCGTGGATTGAATGCTGCACGTAAGAGAGCTCGATGCGCTCGGCCCAGCAATCATGCGTCACATTGCCGCTACTCTAGACACTACGCTTTCAATTGAAGGTCGATCCCAATATGGAGGGATGCGCCTGGAGCCTGGGCTTACAGAACGTGGAGCTATCCCGATTCATGCCAAGGATTGACGAGCGCCACCCCTGTTTTGGCATAGCCGCCCTCATCGCGTGAAACAATGGTCAAACCATGATGCAAGGCGGTGGCGGCAATGAGAAGATCAGGCTGAGAAAAAGTGTGTCCGGCTTTTCGTCCTCCTTCGACCATCAGCCGCCACTTGAACATGACGTCTTCGCTGACAGGCAGAGCCCGGTTCTGGAACATGGGGCGAAGCTGCAAATTCAGCCAGTCGCCGAGCGCCGCCCGCTTGTGAATATCCGCAATCAACTCGATGCCGTAGCGGATTTCCGCAAAGGTCACGGCACTGACGTACAAACTATCCAGCGGCTGAGCGCTGACAAAGGCTACGACCTTAGGGTCGGGCCTTGGCCTGCGAAGCTCGGACAATACATTGGTATCGAGCAGCCAACCTTTCACAGTTGCACATCCCGTACTGGCATAGCCTCTGAGTCAGGGATCGTCAGGTCAATGTCGCGATGCGGCGAAGCCTGCAATGCCGCCACCAAGGCATGCCCTGTGCGCTCACCTTGCAGACGCCGGAATTCCTCGGCGGCGATGACCACGACTTCATCGCGCCCATGCACCGTTACATGCTGCGGCCCTTCGCTGCGAACACGGCGCACCAGTTCGCTGAATCGGGCCTTGGCATCTTGAAGCAACCAGTGCCCCGGTGGCCGGGCTGGGCGCTTGGATGGCATTTTACTGGAAGTAAATTTAGTCATGCTGACTAGATTATCATGCACGCATATTGTGTGCAAGCAGATACCGCCTCCAAACATAACTACGCTCACGACCACGGCTAATTCGAGAGCTGGCTTTAAATGTAGTTGACCGCGGCCGCCAGCCGGACTTCTTCTTGGGCGTTCGGTCCATCGGATGAGATCAGTTTGCGTAAGGCGAATGAGCGGGAGATCAAACCCTATGAAACACGCCAACAAGTCCGCTGGCGTAGCCTGTCACCCGCATGCCAAAACGGTTGCTTATGAGCGGGCGCGCCTCTTGTCAGAAATGACCTCCCCATTCTGAAGCACCAGCTGCAGTTTCCGAACGTTATTGATATCGTCAAGGGGGTTCGCACCCACAACGATGAGGTCGGCCACTTTGCCCACCTCTACGGTGCCAAGCTCATCCCCCACGCCGCATATGGCTGCGCCATGTCTGGTGGCGGCGACCAGGGTCTGCCAGGGCGTCGCGCCGTGGCGGGTCCACAGGCCCATTTCCAGCAGGGCGGCATCTTTCAGCGGCCGGATGTCCGAGCCTAGCGCCATCTTGACGCCCGCCTTCACGGCCTTGGCGAACCACTCGGTATGGGTTTCGCTGGCGGCTTCGGCGCGGCAGCACAAGGCATGGGACATGCCGCGCTGCTGTGTCCACAGGCTTTCCCATTTGTTCTTCGCCTGGCCCGGCGTCAGATGGCTGATGGCCAGGGTGGGAACGAGCCACACATCATGCTTCAAGAGCAGTTCTATGCATTCATCGTCCATGATGTAGCCGTGTTCGATACTGTGCGCACCCAGTGTGATGGCTGCCTTCACCGCCTGCGGGTTGGTGGCGTGGGCCATGACCTTGAAGCCGCGCAGCCTGCAGATGTCGAACGCCGCTTTGATTTCATCGTCCAGAAGGAAAGACTGGGTATGCAGGTCCCACGAGGGGCCCAGGATACCGCCGGACAGATTGAGCTTGATATGGTCGACGCCGTTCTTGATGCCTTCCCGAATGGCTTTCACGAAGCCATAGGGGCCGTCGCACTCGCGCGCATGCCCGGATGTCAGGAAGTGCCCGCCCGTGGTCGTCAGGAAGTATCCGCTGGCGAACAGCCGCGGGCCGACGAACTGGCCTGCTTCAAAACTGCGCCGCCATGCAACGTCCATGTAATCGTGGGCGCCCGCGCAGCGGAAACCCACTATGCCGGAGTCCATCAACGCGGCCCGCAGGCGGTGCCCGAACAGGGTGACCTGCTCGGGCAGCGGCATATCCGCAAGAGAATGATAGTCGGGATGAATGTGAACATCCCACAGGCCGGGAAGCAGGTAGGCGCCCTGCAGATCGATGACCCGGTCTTCCGGGCCGGCGGATACGCCGCCGTTCGGGACGATCTGGCTAATCCGCTTGTCCTCGATCACGACGGTCGTGTCGGGCTTAGGGTACGGGTGTACGCAATCGATGAGTGTGGCATTGACGATAAGGGTACGCATCATGTCCTCGGGAAGAGCGAATGAACGGCGGCGCGATGCCGGCATTCATGTTTATATTCAGGCATCAGAAACGGGTAATGGAAAATGGCGCGAGCTCATTTGGATCTGCGCGGCCGCTTATTGCGCGGGCAAGCAGCCTGCCGGTATTGGCCGAGCCGGTCAAACCCAGATGGCCGTGGCCGAAAGCGCACCACAAGCCGGGCGCGTCCGGCACCGGGCCCAGCACGGGCAGAGAGTCCGGCAGGCAGGGGCGCAGGCCCATCCACAACGAGAACTCGTCGGCATCCAGCCCGTTCAATCCCTGCAGGGCGTGTTCCTTGAGCAGCAATGCGCGGCGCTGGTTCATGGGGCGGCCGATACTGCCGAATTCCACGGTGCCGGCGATGCGTAGGGGGCCGTCCATGGGGTTCAAGAACACTTTCCGGTCGGCCAGCACCACGATGCGCGATAGCTGGACACCGGGTCGCGGTACTTGCACATGGTAGCCGCGCTGGCCTTCGAGAGGCACGTTCCAGCCCAGCGTCTGAAGCAGCTGCCGCGATCCCATCCCTGCGCTGAGGACCACATGTTCGCTCTGGCCGCTCCAGTCGCCGTCCGTATATCGCCAGCCCTTGTCGTCCCGCACCAAGGCACGCACTCTGGCGTTCACGAAAGAGACTCCCTCGCGCCGCAGCGCGTCGGCAATCGCCAGGGCGTATTGATAAGGCTGCGCGACCCAGGTATCTTCCGGCAGGAAGAGTCCCACCTTGTAGCGGCTGCTGACAGCCGGTTCGAGCGCGCGGATCGCGGTCGCGTCGAGCTTTTCGGATCGCTGCCCCAAAGCGCTTTTCAGCGCCCACGAACCCGCATCCTGCCTCAAGGCCTGCTCATCCGGATAAACATGCAACTGACCCGTTTCCTTGATAATCCGCGGGCATCCGACCTCCGCCGCCAGTTCACGATGGTGGCACACGGCGTCCGAAAGCAGGAAACTCAGCGCCTGAGCGATCTGCTGCACTTTGTCCGGCCGGGCCGCGGCGGCGAAGCGGATGAACCAGGGCAGGGCATGCAGCCAATAGTAGAAGGGCACATGCAAGGGGCTGGAACTGTCCAGGAGCATCGAGAACGTCTGTTTCAAGATGCCGGGCATCGCCAGGGGCGCGACGGAGCCTGCGGACAGTGCGCCGGCGTTGCCGGATGAGCATTGCGATCCGGGCGGTTCCGGATCGATCACCGTCACACTGTAACCCGCTCTTTTTAAGGAGTGGGCCGTACACAGTCCGACGATGCCCGCTCCGATCACGGCAATGGAATTCTTCTGGAATCCGCAACTCATGCCGTAGCAGCCTCGCTGACATAGCGGGTCACCAGGAAGGCCTCCAAACCTTCAGGACCGCCTTCGCGTCCGTCGCCGCTTTCCTTCACTCCCCCGAAAGGCGTTTCGGGCCAGGCTGCCGTTACATGGTTGAAAGCGACGACGCCGACATCCAGCCCCTCCGCTATCTGGGCGGCCCGGTTCATGGAGTCAGTGAAGGCATAGGCCGCAAGCCCATGGGGAAGCCGATTTGCTTCGGCCAGCACATCGTCAAGGCGGGTAAACGGGACGATAGGCGCGAGCGGACCAAAAGGTTCTTCATTCATGATCTGTGCGTCGTTGCTTACATCCGTCAGGACGGTGGGCGCCCAGAAATAGCCCTTTTCGCCGATACGGTGCCCACCGGTCAGCACCGAGGCGCCGCGCCGCCGTGCGTCGTCCACGAATCGCTCCATGGCTTCGATGCGCCTGCCATTGGCCAATGGGCCCATATCGGTGGTTTGGTCGCGGCCGTCGCCTACTTTCATGGACTGTGCGATCTCGGCCAGCGCCTGCGAGAATTCCCGATAAATGCCTTCCTGCACGAAAAAACGCGTGGGCGCCACGCATACCTGCCCCGCATTGCGGTAGAACTTGCCGCCGGCCGCTGTGCGGGCTGCGCGAACGGGATCCGCATCGTCCATTACGATGACGGGGGCATGCCCGCCCAGTTCCAGAGTGCACCGCTGCAGCCTGTTGGCGGCGAGGCGCGCCAGATGCTTGCCCACCGGGATGGAGCCGGTAAAGGACACCTTGCGGATGATCTCGGAATCCATCAAATAGCTGGAAATGGTGGGCGGATCCCCGAAGACCAGATTGACCACCCCGGGGGGAATGCCGGCATCATGGCAGGCCTGCACGATCAGGATGGCGGTGGCCGGAGTTTCTTCCGACGCCTTCAGTATGCAAGTGCAGCCCGCCGCCAGCGCCATGGCAATCTTGCGCGAGGGCACCAGGCCGGGGAAGTTCCATGGCGAAAGGCCCAGCGAGGGGCCGATCGGATGTTTGAACACCATTTGCCGATGGCCCGGCGTGCGCGCAGGGATGATTCTTCCGTAAGTGCGCTTCCCTTCCTCCGCACAATAAGAAAAAATATCTGCTGCATATCGCAGTTCGGCCGCGGCCTCCTTGATGCTCTTGCCCTGCTCCAGGCATAGGACTCGTGAGATATGCGAGATCCGTTCGATCAGCAGCCGGGCGACTTTGTGCAGCAATTCGCCCCGCTCCTCGGCAGGCAGCTGCCGCCAGTGCTGGAACGCCCGCGCCGATGAACTCAGCGCCTGGTCCAGATGAGCGGTGGTGGCGCAAGGCAGCATGCCGAGCGTTTCTTCGGTAGCGGGGTTGATCACGGCAATCGTGTCCGCCATGGAGCTAGAGACACTCTCGCCGTCAATCAACATTTGCAGCTGTGGGTAATCGTTCATCGATCGGCTCCGGCCGCGGTCGGGCATGGCGTTGCGCTCGCCTGCTGTGTCGCCTGCTGCGATCTGGCGATCATTTCCGAATGCGGGTAGTAAGGCGGGAAGGGGCCGATGGCCGCCATGTCGACCTCGATCAAAGCCGGCCCCCTGGTGTTCAAGGCGGTTTCCACTGTTGCACCGAACCGGTCGGCCTGCGTGACCCGCCAACCGGGTATTCCCGCCACTTTCGCCAGCTCCATCAAATCTGCTCCAAGCAGATCGACGAAGCGATGGCGGCCTTCGAACATTGCCGCCTGCATGTGCTTGATGACGCCGTATCCTTTGTCGTTCATGACGATGAACACGATATCCAGCTGTTCCTGCACAGCCGTCCACAACTCTGCCAGATTGAAGAAAAAGCCGCCGTCACCAGTGAGCGCAATAACCTTGCTTCCGCCAGCGCCCAGCGCTGCGCCCATTGCCAGCTGGACCCCCTGACCCAGGCCGGAGCTTGCCGGATAGATGTTTTCACGAGGGGAATACATAGGAAAGAGGCGGTAACCCCAAGTGCTATTGCTCAGCGTAATATCACGCGCGAAGATCGCGTCCCGAGGCATGGCGGCGCGCAACTGATCCGGGAAACTTTCATAGGGCCCCAGGCTCTTTGCGAATTCGCTCCGCGCCTGTACCCTCACCGCCTTGACCCGCTCGATAAATGCCGGATCGATCGCCATCCGGCCCTGGATGCGGCGGAGCAGGCCGGAAAGCACGGCCGCGCTGTCGCCGCAGACAAAGTGCCGCGTGGGATAGGTGCGTCCGTCGGCGCGGGGCTCGATGTCGATCTGCACCAGGTTGGACGGCATCTTCACCTTCATGTCCAGCGTTTCCGCGCTGCGGATGCCCGATCCCACCACCAGCATCAAGTCCACGTCCTGATAGAGCGCCTCGACCGCGGGCGCGCCCACGCCGTTGAGCGACCCGAAGTTCATGGGGTGCTCTTCCGATATGACGCCGCGTCCGCCCCAACTGGTGATCAGCCCGAATCCCATGTCCATCAGGGTTGAGACTTCAGAGCCTGCAGAAAGCCCCCCCCTGCCCACGCGCAGCATCGGCCTTTTCGCGCGCAGGACTAATTCGGCAAGCCGGTCGATGTCAGCTTCGTCGGGCTGCTGCACCGGTGGCACGGGCACGCGGAATTCCTCCGGAGTGTAGCGGCGATGTGCCTGTGAGCGCTGGATATCGATGGGAATCTCGACGCTCACCGGACCGCAGGGGGCCGTCAAGGCGATGAGTATGGCCTGCTTCAGGACAGGCAGAGCTTCCTGTACAGAGCGGATGCGAAAGGCGGCCTTCGATACCGACCGCAGCATGCCGAGCTGATCGTGCATGTCATGCACCGTGCCCTGGTTCCTGTCCACATAGGCGGTCAGCGTTTGCCCGGTAATGTGCAGCATCGGTGTATTGGCGAACTGCGCTTCCACCAGCCCCGGCACGGTATTGGCCGCTCCCGGGCCGGTGCTGCTCACCACCGCGCCCAGCCTGCCGCTGACTCTGGCATAGCCGTCGGCCATGTGCGATGCGCCTGTTTCGCCTCGCGTCATCACCATGCGCAGCTCCCTGCGCCTGGCGATACCGTCCATTATTGGCAAGTTATGAACGGAAATGATGCCGAACACCGTTTGCACGCCGTTGTAATACAGGCAGTCGGCAACGAGCTCCCCCACTGTGCAAGAAACAGAACTGCTCATATCTATCCTTCAATATTGAATTGTCGTCGCGGCGCCCGCCACGTGTTATCCACCCGATCCGCCCACCTTGCTTCACCAGGCGCGGCGGCACGTCAATTGTCTAGTTTCACCCTGGCTTCGTCAGCGACGTCCTTCCACCGCTTGGTTTCTTCAGTGATGAATGCCCCAAACTCGTCCGGGGAGCTGGTGGTGGGTGTGATCCCCTTTCTTCCGAGCTGGGATTGAACCGTCTCCGATTTCGCCGCCGCCCGAATGGCCTGATTGAGCTTCTCTGTAACATCCGGGGGGATACCCTTCGGCGCCACAAAGCCCGTCCATGTCCCGCCCGTCAATTGCGGAAAACCCAGTTCCGACATGGTTGGCACATCGGGCGCCAACGGCGACCTTTCCTGTGACGTAACAGCCAGTACCTTCAGTTTCCCGGCCTGTACCATGGGCAGGACCACGCCAATGTTCTCGAACATCATCTGTACCCGGCCTGCCGCCAGCTCGGTCAAGCCGGCGCTGCTGCCCTTGTAAGGTACATGCTGTATGTCGATGCCCAGGGTGCTCTTGAACAGCTCTCCGAAAAGGTGGTTGGATGAGCCCAGCCCGAACGATGCATAGTTCATCTTGCCTGGCCTGCTTTTGGCAAGATCGATCAACTCTTTCAGGGAATTTGCCTGCAGGTCGGGATTGACCACCAGGGCGAACGATATAAGCGAAGCCAGCGTGATTGGCTGTAAATCCTTCTGGACGTCATATTCCAGATGACGGCCCAGGCTTTTGGCAATGGCCATCTCAGGTGATGCGCCAAGGAAAATGGTGTAACCATCCGGGTTGGCCCGTGCCACCCCGGTTGCAGCGATCTGCCCGCTGGCGCCGGGCCGATTTTCCACAACAACGGGCTGACCCAGGTCTTTGGCCATTTCTTCCGCCATGATCCGGGAAATGATGTCTATGTTTCCGCCCGGCGGATAGCCGGCAATCAGGCGGATGGGCCGACTGGGATAATCCGCCTGCGCAACCGCAGCACATGAAGCCGATATCAATGCCACACATAACAATTGTCGAATAAAGCCGGATAACTTCATGTCGTTCACCCCTTTTTTAATAGGAAACCCCTGCTCCAGGAAAACAAGCTTAAGGGGCCTGAAGCCGGTATGTCGATGGTATGACGGTCCGTCGAAACATGCGATACTAAAAGTTATACCCTTGTGGATAAGCATGAACATTCGACAGCTGAGGGCTTTTTGCCTGCTCATGGAGACCGGGACGATGTCCGAGTCGGCACGTGTGCTTGGCGTGTCGCAGCCGGCGATTTCGAAATCGATCCGCCTGCTCGAGGATGGCCTGCAGCTGCGCCTGTTCAAAAGGTCGGGGGACCGGCTGTACCCCAGCATGGAGGCGCAACGCCTGTACCCGAATGTTCGGCGTATCTTCGACGAGATCCACCTTGCAGGCGAGGTGGCGAAGAAGCTGCGCACGGCCGAAGTCGGTACGATCAAGGTCGCGGCCACTTACGCCATCACTGCCGCCTTGCTGACTGAAGCCATCCAGAGCTTCCATCAGCGCCGTCCGCTCATCGACCTGCAATTAATGGCACTTACTCCACAACAGGTCGTGGACCGTGTCGCTGACATGGAATTTGATGTGGGTTTTTTGCACGAACCCGTCAACAGGCCGGAAATCGGGCAGATTCCCTTATGCGACATAGATATCGTCTGCGCGCTACCCAACAACCACAGATTGTCGGATAAGGACTTCATCGGGCCGACGGATTTGGCCAATGAAACGGTTATTTCTTTCGGCGGAGAAGCCTACGCCGGGAAGATGTTGCGTCAACGATCTGAAGATGCCGGTCTTCCCTGGAAGACATCCATAGTCATAAACCAGACTTCCGTCGCTATTGCGATGGCTTCTGCAGGCATAGGCGTCGCCGTGGTTGACTCCATTGCCCTCAGCAAGCTGGGTGGCCAGGAAGTCAACATCAAGCCCTTCCGTCCGGCAGTCACGTTGAGATTGATCGCGATTTTCCCGTCGAGCCGGCCCTATTCGCCATTGTGCGAGCAGTTCGTACAGGCCGTTGCACAGGTCGTCGAGCGGAATGCAGCGCTATCGCCCGGGTTTCACAGGGTTTGCGTCAGCGGCGAGCGTGCCGGTTAAGTCCAGTTCGGGCCCGGCTGCGCCAGCATGCACCACGGCCGGACGGCGGTTGGAGGCCTGCTGCGCGACGGGCGGCGCTTTCGATTGAATCGCCATTTGGCCGTTTAATATCTACTGCCCAGATGGTCGATCGCGGGATATAGTGGTCTTTGGGGCTTGGTCATGGCAGGCCTCACCCGCAGGAAATCCTGGCAAAAGGAAGCTGAAAATGGAACGCTCTGAACTGGAATTTGCTACCCCTGACACCGTAAGGCTGGCCATTCGCGAGAATCGATGGCAGGGGGTAACAAAGCGCTTGGCGCTTGGATATCATCAGGCTAACGTAACAATTGTCCCCAAGGCATTGGCTTTTGATTTTATGCGATTCTGCTTCAATAATCCCAAGCCCTTACCTCTGCTGGACGTTTGCGAGCCCGGCAATCCTGCGCCTCCGCGCGCGGCGCCGAATGCCGACCTGCGTACTGACGTAGGGGGGTATGTAATACTACGCGATGGGAAAGTCGCTGAACGAGTTCCTTCACTGGAAAAGCATTGGCGGGACGATCATGTTGCGTTCCTGACCGGATGCAATCTATCACTAGATCGTATTTTGCTCGAGTCGCGCATCCCGCTGCCCCATCTGGTTGATGACCAAGCGTTTCCAGCACAGTTCCGATCCTCCATACTTTGCCGGCCGGCAGGTCCGTTCCAAGGGCCGCTTGTTGTGAGTCTTCGCCCCGTTTTTGAGGAATTGGTAATTCCTCTCGTTGAGCTGACCTCGCGTTTCCCATTGAGCCACGGTGCGCCAGTGCATATCGGTGATCCCCAGAAGATAGGTATTGAAGATCTGCAGCAAGTGCATTGGGGACGGCCGAACGAAATCCTGCCAGGCCAGATACCCATGTTCTGGGCTTGCGGCATCACCGTGCAGGCGGTAGCGCTCGCCAGCAAGATTCCGGAGATCATCGTGCATGCGCCTGGGCACATGTTCGTTACGGATCTGCTGGTTCGTGAACTCAGCGTAACTCCCACTGTTTGATGCTTGATGCAATAGCCTGCAGGTTGCCAAACAGGGTTTGTGTTTACCATCCATGGTTGCCGGGACAGCCAGCCTTGGCAATCAGTCCGCCATTAACAAGAATAATTTATGGATGAATAAAAAAACAAATTGATGTTATGTATTGACATCGCTAGAATATTTTTCATCATTCGCGGGCGCCGGCGATCCTCTGGCGCCCAATGCAGCATCGGCAATCTCACGACGTCTTCTCTTCATCTGGCTCGAAATAGTTAGCAATTCGTTCTAACGTAATTCGTATCAAACGCTGTATCCCGGTTAATCAATTACATCGGAGTTTCCGATAAGGGGATAGCATGATGAAAGCCAAAATTGGGTGCGTATTTGCGGTGTTGTGCCTGCTGCTCGGTCCGGTTGCCGGGCGGGCGCAACCGGAATATCCCGCTTCGCCCATACGCCTGATTATTCCTTTTTCTGCTGGCGGAGCACCCGACATTATAGGGCGGATCCTGGCGGAAAAGGCATCCAAAGGCCTGGGCCAGGACGTCGTTGTGGAGAACCGGACGGGGGCCGGCGGAAACATTGGTTTTGCGCTTGGTGCCAAGGCCGCCCCGGATGGCTACACCCTACTCATGTGTACATTCGGATGCGCGACTAACCCGTTCCTGTATAAAAAGATTTCATGGAGCCCTTCAGAATTTGCTCCTGTAATGCTGGCTGGCATGGTTCCAAATGTGCTGGTCGTTCGGCCGACCCTGAATGTGGATAGCGTTGAGCAGTTCATCGCCTTAGGCCGGTCAAAGCCTGGATCGCTGACCATGGCGTCTTCCGGCGTTGGCTCTGCGTCCCACTTGGCGGGAGAACGCTTTAATGATCTCGCAAAAATCGAAGCCTTGCATGTGCCATATAAGGGTTCTTCTGCTGCGTTGCCCGACATCGCAGGCGGCCGAGTGGATTACATGATTGTAAGCGTACCCGAAGCGATGCCATATCTGGCAGACAAGCGTCTCAAGGCTCTTGGCGTCAGCACCGAAGTTCGCGCAACCAGCTTGCCCGACGTCCCGACAATTCAGGAGGCAGGCTTGCCTGGATACTCGGTTGCGGCCTGGTCAATGCTGGTAGCACCCAGCGGCACGCCGGCACAAGTCATCGAACGTCTAAACACAGAATTCAACAAGGCTGTCAGCGATTCGGAGGTTGTGAAGCGATTAAAAGGGCTATCCGTCCTGCCTGGGGGCGGCACTTCCCACGATGCGCAGTCCTTCCTTGAGGAACAGGCACGGCAGTGGAAACCACTGATTGAAAGAAAGAAAATTTCGGCTGACTGAATGGGGCCAGCACTTTAAGGAGTGGTAGTGAAATGGGAAATCATGAGCTGATAGAGAAAATTTATTCTGAAATCGACGATAAGGAGCTCGTGGATCTGGCGCGCCAGATGATTGCCATTCCCAGCCCCAACTTCGAAGAGGGCGAAGTAGCCGACTTCCTTTTTGGGAAGATGAAAGACCTGGGAATGGAAACCACGATGATGGAGGTGGAGCATCCTGTTGAATCCAAAACAACACGGCAGCCTGTCGGGCGCCTGCGCGGCGCTGGCGGCGGATCCACCCTGATGTTCAACGGGCATATGGATGTCAATGTAACCATGCCCGGCTGGACAGTGGATCCGCATGAAGGCCGGTTCGAGGATGGATGGATATGGGGGCTTGGCGCCCAGGACGACAAAGGCGGTTTAGCAGCGGCTTTTATAGCCATCCAGGCAATAGTGCGATCGGGCATCAAGCTCAATGGCGATTTACTTTATTGTCCGGTCGCGACTCACAAGCTGGGAGGTACCGGCACGCGCGTATTGTTGAAAAAGGGCATACGCGCGGACTATTGCATCAATATAGAGCACGCGGCCAATACTGTAGGTTCTGTCATCGTCGGGTCTGTCAGGATAAAAATCCGTACCAGCGCGCCAGGGCTTTTCTTTCGTTTCACAGCCGATGCACGAAACGCCTATCTGAACGCAATCGAACAGCAGACAATTTGCATAGCCGCTTTCGGAAGCAGCCTTCAGCCCCTGCCAGAGGGAGGATGGCTTACTTTCAAGCGGCATCCAGCCCTGAAAGACTTTCCGATGCTCCGCTACGATGCGATCCACAAGGACCATTACGGGCGCTGGTGTGATCTCGTATTCCAGATCCGCACTGTACCGGGAATGACGCTAGAATCGGTGCGCCATGATGTTGAGAATCTGATATCGAGGCTGAAAAAAGATCATCCCAACCTGGACTGCGAAATTACTATTCCTGCAAACGGTCCGGACGATCCCTTTTTCATGGAACCCACGGAACTGCCGTCCAGCCACCCACTGGTGCGTGCTGTAGCCGAAGGCGTCGAGATGGCAACGGGTAAGCAGGCTGATGTAGGGAGCGTAGAGCGTATAGGGAACTTTGGCGACGGCAATATACTCCATGCAGCGGGAATCCCTTCTGTGCAATTTGGTCCCGGCAACATCAAGCTATATCCGGAATGGCCTGCACCTGACGAACGCGTCCATATCGATGAGCTAAGGACAACCTCCCGCACATGCGCCTATGCAGCGGTCGCCTTGTGCGGACCAAATTCCTGAACGGAGGGGCCTGATGAAAAAGCATATCCTGCTGCTTCTGCTTTTGGCGTGCGTGCTTTTCAGGGCAAACGCGCAGGAATGGCCAAAACAGCCTGTTCATCTGGTACTGCCCTTTGCGGCTGGCGGGGCAGCCGACGTTGTGACACGTATTGTCATGGCCAAGGTAAGCCAGCAAACCGGCCAGCAATTCGTTGTGGATAATCGCACTGGTGGAAGCGGGATCATTGGCACTGAAGTCGTTGCGTGGGCCAATCCGGATGGTTATACCTTCCTGGTAGGGTCGCCCGGCACCATAGCCATCAATCCCAATTTCTTCGATTCCCTGCCCTATGATGTATCGAAGGACTTTGTTCCAGTCGTGCAGATTGCACGATTCCCCCAGATGCTGGTCGTCAGCTCGAAATTCGGTGGGAGCAGTGCCAAGGAATTTATCGAGCTGATACGCAGTACGCCAGGAGGATTGAACTACGGCTCGTCGGGCAATGGGTCTACCGGCCACCTCATCACAGAGAGCTTCTTGGCGCAGATAGGCGCAAAGGCTAACCATATCCCATTCAGAGGTGGCGCGCCCGCTGCGCTGGCACTTGCCGGAGGCCATGTTGATTTTGTTATAGACGGGCTCCCTACTTTTGCCTCGCAACTGGAAAGTAAACGCATACGTATCTTGGCCATTACCTCACAGAACCGCTGGAAGGGCCTTCCCGATATACCCACAATTGGCGAGATAACTTCTTCCAGATTCGATATGGGCTCATGGGTCCTTATTCTTGCACCCCATGGGACGCCCGCCGGAATAATAGAGAAGTTTGCGCAAGAGGCGAGCAAGGCGGCCCAGGATCCTGCGGTAGAAAAGCAGCTGATGGGCGTGGGCGCGATACCGGTTGGCGGAACGCCTCAAGAGGCGCTGGGTTTTGTCCGGGCAGAAGATAAAAAATGGGGTGATACGATACGGGCGTCAGGCGCAAAACCGTAAATTTTTAGCTCACGGCCAAGGCGGTCAGCCGGAGACCCAGGCGGAATGAAATTTTGTGTGGAAAGGAGAGGAAACGGCGATCCCCGTCGTCCGCTTTCAAACAGCCACCTGTCGCAGCAGCCGCCGGCTGTTTTCCTTGAACTTCTGGAACATATCAGCCACCCCTTCATTGGGTCCGGTCCAGTTGACGATGAAGCAGAAGCTGCTGCGCTGCGTGGGCTGGACCATCTGGCCCGCTACGCAGAAACAATGGAAGTTTTCCCAATCTATGCTGCCGCCCTTGCCATAGGCCATGGTGTCTTCGGGGGCGATATCGGGCATGGCGTCGGCCATGGCCGATATCCGCTTGAACTCCGCCAGCGTTTCCGGCTTGCTGAAAACCCGGCCCGCCAGAACCAATTCATACCAGCGCGTCATCTCGTCGGCGGTGCTGAGCATGGTTTGATGGTCGTTGATGGGCGGCCGCGGCTGCCCCGGATACTTCCCGTTTTCCATATCCCGTATCCCGTCCCATCCCACATCCGTGCCGCTGGGCGCGCCGGCCAAGTAAGAAAAGAGCTTGCGGGTGGAGTCCGGGACGCGGGTATGGCGCAGCCCCGCGTCCTTGATCAGCTTGCGGACATTATCCGCGCCCACCGCGTTCATGGCCACGTCCGTCGCGGTATTGTCGCTGTGCGCGATCATGGCTTCCAATGCGATCCTGGCGCCGGTGCTGCCTTGCAGATGCATGAACACCGGGCTGCTGGGCGACCATACCGCAGGCCCGATGTCGACCTGGGTGTCCAGCGCGAGGCGGCCGGCCTCGACCTCTTTCAGGTATTGCGCAAGGATAAAGGTCTTCACGGCGCTGCCGACGAATAGCGGCCGTTCCGCATTCAGGGCGTAGCGCTGACGCTTATCGCCCGCGCCCTGGATGGAAATGCTGACAGCGGTATCCGGCGCCAAAGCGCCAAACGCCTGCAGGCTTTCCTCGACCTGCGCCCTATCGCGGGCGGGCGGGTCGCCGGCGCGAGACGCAAGAGGGAAGGGCAATGCGCCAAAGGCAGCCGCACCCAGCCATGTTCTACGATTCATCGCTTTTCCCCAAACGGTGGCGCAGCGCATACCACCATAGTCCCAGCCATTCCCGCAGCGCGATATTGCTCATATCCAGATAATGCGCCTGCGGCACGAATTTCATCACACCCGGCATCGCCGTTGTTTGAAATGACGTGGGCGCCGACACCACGGTAAAACCCGCCCGTTCAAACGCCGCCTTCGCCCGCGGCATATGCCAGGCATGGGTCACCAGGGCGATCCGATCCACACCCGCCTGCTGAAGAATACGCCTTGAAAACTCCGCGTTCTGTGCCGTATTGTTCGACCCGGTTTCCAGCCAGCGCACCGGCACATTGAACAAAGTCTCCAGTTCCCGCTTCATGACCCAAGCTTCCGCCTCGCCGCCAAGCGGACTGCCGCCTGTAACAAGGATGGGAAGATCGTGCCGCTGATAAAGGAACGCCGCATAACGGATGCGTTCCAGTGTATACCCGTTCAGCGCATCGGCCGCATACTCTGGCTGGTTTTGCTCGATGCCTCCGCCCAGCACTACAAGCGCCTGGACCTGTTCCAGGTCAGCAGGACTGGCGGGGGCGTAGACTTCCAGGGTGTGCACGAGCCGTTGCGCGGTGATTGGCGTGCTTAATGCCAGCATGCTGCCGATGCCGGCGATGGTTAGAGCCCAGCCTGCGCGGGAGCGTCGCTTATGGAGGAGGATACAGCCTGCCGCGATAAGTAGTAGCAGGCCAATAGGCAAGAGGAGAAACTGAGAAAGGGGAGTGACGAGACTGGAGCTCACGGCGGCGATTCACTGGCGGCTGACGTTTGATTGCGCTCGGCAGCCTTCTGTTCGGCGTTGCGCATGCAGGCCCAGAATATCACCAGCGACAAGCCGAAGAAAATGACTCCGTTGTTGCGGCCGAGAATCACTTGGGTAAGGCTGAAAACAAAGAAGCTGGCGAGCAGGCATGCGCCTCCGAGGGCGAACGCCTGGACGGCATGGTCGTCGCTCCGTAGCCGTTTGCAGAAAAACCAGAATGGCACCATGAACAACTCCAACAAAGCCAAGAAGCCAAACAGACCTTGATGCAACCATACTTCAAGGAAGTTATTGTGCGTGTTGGCCAGCGTCGTGATAGATACGTTTGCTTTATGGTTCGCAGCCAACTGAGTCAAGCGAATATCGTAGTCTCTATAGCTCCAGCCGAGCAGAGGCTTCTCGGCAATATTATTGATAGCCGTTCGCCAAGCCTCCAGCCGCAGGCCCACGGAGCTACTCGCATTTCCTTTTGCCGTATAGTCATGGACCTCCGCGACGGCAGCATCGTAGCGCGTCATGATTTCTCCTCGCATGCTTATACCTATTTCTGTCATGGCAACCAACAGAATAAGACCGCTAAGAGCAATGGTTTTCAGTTTATCTTTCTTGAAAAAAGCTGCAAGAAAGATAGCAAGCATTACGGGCAGCACCAGCCAGCCACCGCGGCTATCGGACAAGAAGGAAACATACAGACCAGCGAGAAATCCTCCGTATAAAGTGATCTTCCAAGTCCAAGCATATCGGGTTTGTGTATTAGCCCATGTAATACCGGACAAACAAAGCAGCCCCGCAGTGAGTGAGAGGTTTCCAAAAGGAATTGCGCTAGTCATGAATCCGTCAGGCCGGAAATTTTCCTGGATATAGCGCTGCCATAACGCCAACCCAAGTGCCGAAAAAGCGCCTACTATCAGTCCAGCCCATAATAAGCGGGCGGAAGGCGGGATTTTTAATAATAAAATCAGGATAGGGATAAAAAGTAAATAGCGACTGCTCTGGTCCAGTGTTTTGGGCTTATTTTGATGCAACAAAAATACTACGAGCGCCACGAGGAAAAAAGCGAACAACAAGTATGCCAAGGTCTTGTCTTCGCGTGATAGTTGGACTCCTGGCCGCGTAGGCAAGTATCCCAGAGCAATGACAAGCAGCATCACGGCGCCGTAGGAGTATCCTGAGGGGACCGCTAAGCTAAGCGCAAAGTATGCAAGCACACCAGTTGAGGTAAGTATTTGTCAAGAGACGCTAGCCAATTTACGATGGGTCATCAATGCCGCATTAAGGAGTAATAGTTCAAAGTGGCTCAATTCTAATCGCTGTAGACTATAAAGGTGAGTCTACGCAGCAGCTAAACACTATGCGAACTCTTATACATTAAATTCACCTTTTACTTTCGCGATATAAGGGTTCGGTGAACCTTGCTATTACCCACAACTTTTGGCCATCTGCATGCCGAGCAGCAGATCGCCAAGCCGACGCATTCCTCTCCATATGACTAGATTGCCTGGTGGAGGATCGTGAGTCCTCGCCAGATAACCACCAAGCCTGGCTAGGCAAACAAGGTAATCTGTCAGGCAGGACTCGCACGATAATGGCTTGCGCCATCTCCGAGATATCTTGATCAGCACAAGTCTTTCGGTTTCGGTAAAGGCCATCTCGGGTGGCGCTCTAGGCGCAGAGCGATGAACCATGGTGAGCCAGAAGATCCGCCAACTTACGATGCAGCACAGGGCGATCAGATTAACGCGTCGTTGCGCCGTGCGGGGAAGATGAGACTGCTCGACTCTGCATCCTGATTTCAAGATGTAGTGGAACACCTCGATTTTCCAGCGCAGCGCATACCAACGTAGCTTCTCAATGGCCTCGGTTCGAGTGCGTACCGGCATATCAGTGACCAGCTTCCAATCTATAGGCTCGCGCCCTTTTGGGCTTGTCCTTTCTCGCGCGTGGATGACGGTAACGGTCAACTCAGGATATCGGCTGCGCTTGGCACGCGAAGGCAGAAGACGTACGCGCCGATACGTCAATGCCAGCCGTGCCTGGCACACCCGTCCACTCTTGTCTCTGAATTCAACCTTGTGTATACCTCGGCTGCGCGCAGTGCGCATCTCCTGCGCTACAGTGTGCGTGCCGTCGCCACAAAGCCGATCGGCGCAGGTGCGTACCAGAAAATGCGTATCCAGTTCTTGAGCGGCACAGAACAATTCATAGATGTCGCTTTCGCGATCGCCAACGTGGATGCATTGATCGGGACAGCCTAGCAACTCTGTTGACTGTCGCACGTTTTGCAACCAACGGATGCTTTCCTTCTGCTCAATCGGTACACGGGTCGGATTGATCTTGCGCTTAAGCGCATTTGTTCCCTCGAATTTATTGCGTGTCCAAAATTTGACGGCAGCCATACCCAGGGGCAATCCTTCTGGGTGACGACTAAACTGGAATGCATCGATATGCCGCAGGTCGTTTTACGGGAAACCTTACTGAGCAGCCCTATATCACCCTCGTTGCTGCCATACGAAATCTCCGTTGTATCGTGCAACACAAGTAGTGGTCTCGATATAGCATGCACACGGTCGCGCGTGCAATGCATGTGTCCGGAAAGAATCGACCACTCATCAACACGCGGATTAGAAAAGAATCGATAGGCCGCCTTCGATTGTGCCGCATCCTGGCAAGCAAAGGGAATGCTTGGCTCACCAGTTGCCGCGATCCGTTTGAGGATTTGGCGGAAACGTCGGGCTAAACGCACATCACAAAAATTGCATGTACCCGTTGCGCCTTCATGCTGCGCCCACGCATCTGCGCTGAACTTCGCGTTTGGTGTCTTGGCCATTCGGATTACCTCCGAGTCGTCCCAGTGGCAATAGAATACCGCCAACTTAATCTAAACCATCAGAAATGATCAATAGCTAACTGATATTTATGAGTAATAGCAAGATTCGGCGGGCGCTTACGACGCACTCCACGCGCCATTAAACGAAAGATGAGCAACTGGCCACTTCGACGATGTCATGTCAAGAGCCTGAGACCTATCATCGTCCATGAGAGGATCCTGATCGTTAAGTGAAGAGTATTGTGGTTAGACCAGATTATGTTGAACGGCCCAGGTCCACGCTCTTTTGTTCCGCATTACGCATGCCTCCCCAAAAGATCACCAAGGTCAGGCCAAAGAAAATAACTCCGTTATTGCGCCCGAGTATCACTTGGGTCAGGCTAAAAATAAAGAAGCAGGCAAGTAAGCATGCTCCACCGAGAGCAAATGCTTGCACTGTGGGATCATTGCTGCGCAGGCGCTTGCAGAAAAACCAGAAAGGTACTGTAAGCAGGGCCAGGAAGGCCAAGAAGCCGAATAGACCTTGATGCAACCATACTTCTAGAAAGTTATTGTGCGTATTGGCTAGCGCCATGATCGATGCATTAACTTCTTTCTTAATGGCCATCTCTCTTACGTGAGCGGTGTAATCTTTGTAACCCCATCCTAGCAAAGGCTCTTCAGCAATACTCACCATCGCGGCTCTCCAAGCTTCCAACCTAACTCCAACGGAGGTGACAGAGTTATTGCTTTCGGCGTACTCATGCATCTCGGTAGCTGCAGCCTGAAATCGCTCGACAATCTGATCCTGCATTGTCATGCCTAGAGCTAGCAGCAAAGGTAGTATCAGGAGGGAGTTAAACATTACACGTTTAAGGTTACCTTTTCTAAGAAAGGCTGCGCCAAATATAGTGATTACAGCTGGAGTTGCAAGCCAGCCGCCGCGACTACCGGATACCAGGGACACGTACAGTCCAGCGAGGAAACCAGCATACAATACGATGCGCCAATGCAGAGCGTAGCGTGTTCGGGTACCAGACCATGCAATTCCCGCTATGCACAGTACTCCTACCATAAGCGACAAGTTCCCAAAAGGAATGGCGCTTGTCATGTAACCATCTGGACGAAGGTTGCCTTCCGAAAATCGTTGCCACAAAGCTAAGGTAAGAGCTGATAGTGCACCAATAGTTAATCCTCCCCATACTGCGGTCGGTGCAACAGAAACCCTTAGGATAAGAAACAGGATAGGAATAAATAGAAGATAGCGGCTACTTTGATCTAATGTATTCACATCGTTTTGGTGAATGAAAAATGCTGAAATCGCCGTTAAGAAGAATGCTAATAATAGGTATGTCAATATTTTGTCTTCGACAGATAGATGATTCCTTGTATCTGTAAAGAAATAAAAAAGACTAGCCAAAAGTAGTAGTGCAAATCCGTAGGAGTAGCCAGAAGGAATGGCAAAGGTCAGCGCAAAAAAGAAGAATGTGCTAAATGACGTGAATAAGTATAAGCGGTGGTTGGGCGGGCTATAAGTAATCATGGTTGTAGCATAATAGATAAGAGAATATCAGAAAAATTTTTGAGAATGGGATGTGGCGCGTAGTGATTAACTCCAATGATAAAACTATATGGAATTATGCCAAGTTGATAATATTAAAGGCGAGGATGTTGTGATTCCGATGAAAAAAACAGAAAATTTAAATTATTAATACCATTAACAGCACCTGTAGATACCCTATATTCGATACTATATTTATACTTTTACTTGATTCGATACGTGATTTTTCGGATATGACTTAACTCATTGGTGCTAAATATCAATTAATATTTTCTATTAATGCTGAATCTAGGAACTATATGGGCGCTCAAAAAGAACAAAAAGAGTACTGGAATACAGAATCATCCTCCGATGGCTATTGTGAAAAGCAATTAGAAGGTTTACGAGAGATTGCTGTATTAGAGATGATCGATGCCGCGCTCGCTCGTGCAAAGCTACAGCCGAAACGAATACTTGAAATTGGCGGGGGTAGCCAGTTTGTTTCGCGTCATTTGTGTAATCATTATCCAAATGCCGAGGTAGTTTGCATCGATATATCTGAGATTAGAATTGACGCATTTAACCAATATTATAAGGGCGCCCCGGGAAATTTACGAACTGTTGGTGGTGTAGATGCACGCTTGCTGCCATTTCAGGATGGAGAGTTTGATCTAATCATCGGTGATACCATGCTGCACCACATAGGTTTTTTAAAACTAGCTTTATTCGAAATTAATCACTATTTGAGCGACGCTGGTAAAGCAGTCTTTGTGAGAGAACCAATTGTTGGGTTGTTAGGCGTATGGCTTTATAGATTATTTCGGTTAACAGGGCATGCTAACAAGCATATGGAGATTAATTGTTTCGAATATAAACGTATGCTCTTGCAATGGTAGTATGAATTCATGATGGCTGGCTTTCATGTAAGAATAATAAGGTTCTGAAGAAATCAAAGCTTGGCATGGAGAATTCGACGAGTGTTTCCTCATATCACACTATGCTATATTGGTTTTATCTTGGACAATAAGTTGAGCGTTACTCATGAGTCCAATTGATGTGGATAATTTATTAGCCTCGATTATAGTTAAGTTAGCTTCAAAAAGAATAGCTGAAAAATTTCTGTAATATTTTATTCAATTTATCTTGAGAATTAATATGGGTAACTTGGCTCTATGATCAGTGCATTAGACAAGAATCATCAATTTAAAAATTGGCCTATTGGCATCGCTATAATTCTTGCGCCTTGGTTAACCGTATATGTGCTTAGAGAATTTGGACCTCTTACTTACAGGCCGTTATCTGGTGATTTTTTGCTGTTTATATTGATAAATATAATGGTAAGTATTACAGCGTATAGCTTGGGCTACATTCCATTACGCTCCACTAGTTCATACGGCGCGGCTCTTGCTATCGAAAATCAGTATAAATCAACTAGAATTTTTTATTTTCTCTACGCTTGCACTGTGTTATTCGCACTCCTATCCTTCTACGATTATTTAATTGTTAAGGGAGCGGCATTATCGGAAATTGTAGCAAATCGAGAATTAGAGAACGTTACAGGGCCACGAAATTCGGTCATAGGGGCCGGGGTAGCCTTATTAAGTGGCGCCCCGCCTCTATTGATCGTGGCTATGATGGCGCGAGGTGGGACTGTTAATAGTAAAAAAATACCTCTTTATATCGCGGTGTTTTTTGGGTTTGTTGCAATGTTTCTATCAGGGGGGCGTAACCCATTTTTCATAGGCTTACTACTTATTTTTAGTTATTATTGGTTCTTTATGCGTAGGCGTAGAAGAGCGACTAGAGCGGTAGGGCATAAAATCTGGAGCTGGGTGGCAATGGCTGCTGTTTTATTGGGCGTAGTATATTCGATGCAGCTGTTTATTGAACGATCTGTGTATGTAGGAGTCGATCTAGACAGCATGCTGGATACGTTGGCAGAGAATTATGAACTGACGATATATCGCTTTGATTCTCATGATAGCTTCCTTTCCCCCATATATGTGATTGCAGTATTTTTAATATTTTATATCACACATGCCTTGAATTACATCAATGAGTACTTTGTAACTTCCTATAGTCCAGTTTTTTATGGTGCTTATTCTGTTCCACAGTTGGCCAGGTTGATTGATGTAGTTATTGGGACAGATAGTTTCAATGAAACACGAGCGGCGTTACTTGTTAATGGTGCCTATTTGACATCGCCTGGAAGCCTTTATCTTGATTTCGGCTATTTAGGCTCTATTTTCCTCGGCGCCATGCTGAGCTACTTATTCGGCCGATACATGGCTCGTATGGCCAAGTTAAAGTTAATACAGCGAATGGTTTTATCCTATTTATCAGTAGCTTTTTATTTTGCACCAATTTATAGCGTGTTTGGCATATCGAATGGGTTTTCTATAATATTTTTATTGATTATTTCGTCAGCCGTATCTGTCATTAAATTTAATATAGCTACGTCTCGGTCGATACATTCTTAACGGGCTATATTGGCTTAGTGATGGGGTAAGCTCGTAGGTCGGATATGTAGATAATTAGTGTGAACACCCTAGAAGCTAAAAAAGATAATGCGTAATAAATAATAGAAAGAGAAAATCCCCAGCAGATTGTTAGCACGATAACTGAAAATATAAAATTGTATAGATATATTCTAAAGATAAATTTCTCTCTTGATTTTGCGATGTACAGCCACTCCAAAAAAATCGAGGGGGTTAGAAAAATTGCGCTAATGTAAATAACTATAATGGAATGGAAAACCTCTATCTCATTGAAGGCAGGGAAAAAATTTTCTATCAGAAGTGGAGTGATAATGTAGGTAAGAGGAAGCAGTAATGCTAGACTTCCAGAAATAATTATAATAATTTTTGTTGTTGAGCGCAGCAGTTGTAATGCATTTCTATCAACAGCGAAGCTCGCCAGCCATTTTGGGCCCAGAATAGTTCCTAAAAATCCGAGCGCCAGAGTGGCTGCTAAGTAAACAATCATAGCGAATGAATACTTTCCTAAGGCTACTAACCCTAGAGAAGATGCAATAAGCCATTTGTCTAGTGACAGCGACACTGTCCTAATCAAATAGGATGACATTAGCGGAAAGCCATTTCGGATAGCTTCCTTTGCTAACGTCCAGCTGAAACGTGAAGCTCTAATTCCATATCTGGAATAAAAAAAATACTGCGATATTATGCTGATACTCAGAAAAACTGCTGATTCAGCTACTATCACACCGTAGGCACCGTATGCTTTAGCAACAGACATTCCGCCTAATATGACTAAGCTAGCTTTAGCTACTAATATAAAAGCATATGTCAGAAGCTTCTGGCTAGCTCGCAGATATGCGTCAAAAAAATTAAACTGGAGTGCAGCAAATGCTAGTAGACTGGATAAGGCTAATGCAGAAGCTAGTTCGGTATTGTCAATAGCCAAGAAAATTGAAAGCGAAAAAGCGGCTCCGATAAAAACTGTAATGATTCCCCCAAACAATGCAGAAGAGGAATAAATAGTATACAGCTGCTCAAATTCCCCGCGACCGTAGGCATACGAGCCTAGCTTTATTATTGATTCATTTAGGCCCATGCCGCCCGCGTATACTATGAATACATATATACTTAGCACCAAGCTGTAAAGGCCGAATTGCTCTGTGCCTAACAGTTTAGCGAACAACGAGAATTTGATAACTCCGAGAATAGCACTTGCAATATATAAAAATGTATATATAAGCCTTCTTAGAGGCGGCATACGTACTTCCTAATTTGCTTACCTATATTTGCAGAATCATTTAGATCGTCAGGATTGCTAGGACTCCAGGAGGAGTCATTTATATACTTACCTGGCATAAGACCACTAAGCAGGTTAGACACCAAAGCGTATTTTTCAGCATACGTTAGTTCACCAGATTGCTCCTCCAGAAACCGATCTATCTCTGCTTCAGGTGTATTCTTAGAGATTCTTTTAAATTTTGGCCCAATCGCATAATAAGGCACATCGACGGTGAGTACTGGCTTTCCTCGTAGGGCTGCTTCAAAGCCTGCTGTACCAGTCCAGACAAGGACTGCGTCGCTTATGTCAATTAAATGATTGGAATCAATATGCATCGAGGCGAAATAAACGTTATTAAACTTCAATAGCTTGTCGTATAAATTTGGTGACCGGAGTCCGATGACATTCGGGTGTTCTTTGATGATTATGTTGTAACTCTTGGAGAGCTTTCCTACCATGCTAATTAATGAATCCTGATACTTTATCACCTCTAGATTTTTACACCAATACTCTATAGTAGCTTCAGGAAACATTTGTAATGGTATATAAATGGTTCTCTTTTCTGAAGAGGATAGGCAAGCTTTCCATTTATCATTTCCCAAAAATATTCTAGGAAAAATATGAAAATCATTTAAAGCAGATACGGCAGAAGCCCAATAGTGGTAATTGTATATCTCTCCCGATACCCATCTCTTCACAATAAAATAAGGTATTCTTAATGTGTTTTTAAACCATCTTATCATGGCTGACTTAATATGACTGCTTGAGGATCTGACAATAAAAGTTGGTTTATATGAAGCCTGGCTTAATATCCGTATTGTATGGTCGACCTCTTCATTGCTCGGTGTTCTATATTTGTTTAATTCTCCTTTTGCGGAAATTCTATAATATCCATTAATAAATGATATTACTATTCCAACAAACGGTATGTTTAATCTATGGCACTCAAAGTGAATTAAGTCGATTAAGTATTGGTCTATTGTTTCGCTTATAACGATATCCGGTTTAGTATCCTCGAAAACCTTGGCGATTGCTACATGAGCGCAATAGATATGCCTCATAGCTATTTTTTTATCAAGTGACCGCAATAATCTGCATCGCGCAATGATGTCATCCGCAACCTCTTGAGAAATGCTAAAGTCGTTAAGTGGCTCTCTTTCTTTTAATAGTGAATAATAGTGATTAACAAATCCTGTTTTATCCACGTTCTTAAAACCGCTTATCATATCGATTCTTGCTGAACTTTCGACATTTTTTGCAATTTCCCTATACTGCTCTACACACCATGGCCCTACGTGACACAGGATATTCATTCGAAATTCACTTAAATAAAATTTAAATTGTCTTATTTATAAAAATTGGTCTGGATAGGATTTGTAGAGTGAGGTTAAGCTGGATTTAATTGGGTGGGGCTTTCATGCCAATAGCATCAAAGCTAACTCGAGTGTTGCATGCCACATCCATAACTAATCGTTTACCAACTATATAATCAAAATATTTAGGAGGGATTCCGTAACCAGGCCTAACGCTACGCACTGCATCAGCAGTGATAATATCTCCTTTCCGCATATCCTTTATAAAATATAAGGATCGACGGAACTGGGCATTACCCTTCTCACTTGGTTTGCGACTGTAATCAACCTTTCCGAGGGCAGCCCAAGCTGTTTTACTATCTTTACATAATTGGGCTAACTCAGCCGGTTCGAGAGAAAAACTATCGTCTGGCCCTCCGCCTCTTCGATCAAGAGTGAAGTGCTTTTCTATTAATGATGCGCCGAGTGCTACGCTAGCAATGGCAGTAGAATTATCGAGCGTATGGTCGGAGAGCCCTACAATCAAACCAAAGCGATCCTTCATATCAGATAGAACGCGTAGGTTGTAGTCCTCAGCCGGTGCTGGATATCCACTTACGCAGTGCAATAGTGCGAGCTGTTTGCAACCACCGTCTCGAGCTGCCTCTACAGCCTCGTAGATTTCTGCCTCATCCGCCATGCCCGTAGATATAATCATGGGTTTCCCAGTGCTGGCAACATACTTAATCAGAGGTAAATCAATTGCTTCAAAAGAAGCTATTTTATATGCCGGCGCTTCGAGGCTTTCAAGTAAATCAACGGCTGTTTTATCAAATGGCGAGCTGAAAATAGTAATACCTAAATCATGCGCGTGTTGAAATAAAGGTTTATGCCATTCCCATGGCATTGAGGCTTCTTGGTACAACTGATGCAATGATTTGCCATCCCAAAGTCCTCCGTGAATTTGGAAATCATCTGCCTCACTTTTTAGGGTTATGGTATCTGCAGTATATGACTGTAGCTTTATAGCATCTGCGCCGGATTTTTTAGCCTCCTCAATTATACGAAGGGCTGTTTCGAATTTGCCATTATGATTGGCAGAAAGCTCCGCGATAATATAAGGAGGTTCGTTAGCGGCTATTCGCCTGCCTGCTATATTTATACTTATATCATTTTGTATGCTCATGGTTTTCATAATGAGAGCTCATCCAATCGTGTTCTGATATAGTGAAAATAATTACGTCGTGGTAATGACACCCATCAAAATATTTTTGCGAGAATATTTTTTCTTTTTGAAATCCCATTCGCAGGTGAAATCTGATGGATCGTTCATTATAGGCGAGCACTTCACCCAAAACCTTGTTGAGCTTCAGGGTGGTAAATGCGTACTCCAATGCTTTTTCTCCAAGTGCGCCACCTGCTCCCCTTGGAGCATTTGGAGCAAGATAAAACCCCCACTCCGCCTCTTCAGTATTATGGCTGCTTTTTCGAAAGTTGATGAAGCCGATCGGAGTTGCTTGATACTCTAAAATCAAAAGCTTACTATCATTGTCCCTAGAGGTTCGTTCGAACCACCGACGATGTTCCTCCATTCCTATTCGATGGCGCGTGTACATGTACCGTCGGACTTCATCTTGATTTCGCCAACTAAGCACAATCTCGAGATCATCATCTTTCATTTCACGCACAAGGTACCCAGTGTGTAAAGCTCTATCCATTTGTTATATCCATCATTTCGTCAGATATCCGTATCGCTCCTTGACCATCTACCAACTGAATAGAGTTCGCCACTAGTCTGTCAAGTCGGTGGTTTTTCAATACGTCGTTCAAAAGAGAGGGAAGTTTAAGTGCGGCTTGTGGCATATCCCCTAGCAATGCCGCTGCCTCTGCCCTAGCCAATGCGTTAGCGCCTGAGCGTTGATTTGCCGCTAGAATCACTAATAATGTGGGGACACCTAAGCAACACCGTTCCCAAGATGTTCCACCCGCAGCACCGATCGCTATATCACAATCCGCCATCCTTTGGGCCATGTTGGTTACGTCGACCAACACTTCTGAGGGCCATGGCAAAAGTAAAGCCTGCTGCCGGACAAGCTCTAGGTTAGGTGACTGGGCTCCCATTACTATCCAGATATGACAATCAACTGGAAGAGAGCATTTAGGTAGCATGTTTAAAATCGCTCCCGTGGCGTTGTGTTGGTCAACCCCCCCAAGAGCAACTAGGACTCGCTTGATGTGTGTGCCACTCGAACGGCGTGTAATGGAGTACTCACGCAATTCCATAAATTCAGGGCGTAGCAACGCATAAGTCGGGCCGATTAATAGTTTACATTGCGGTGAAACCAAGTGTTCGTAAGATGCTGTGGTGTGGCCAAGGTTGGGATCAATCAGTATGTTGCAATAATGTTCACGGTCCGCAAGGTCATCAATAACCATTAACTTGTTGCAGTAGGGGCGCATAGTGGCTTCCCATCTCGTATCAAGCGCGTAGTGATCGATAATCACCCATAGTGGCTGTAGCGTTTGCACGATAGGAAGGCAGAGCGCCGCATCATTCTCTTGGGTAGTCCCTAGCCACGCTGCATGAGCTAGTTGGGAGGAAGGAGGCGTAGCGTGGATAGCGGGCTCGTTTTCCAATGCTAAGGAATGGACACGGTAGCCCTTATGTTGAATAAGCGCGATTAAATTACCGGTAAAGCTTCGGCAGATAAAGTGGCACGAAAAGCCGCGCTTGTTCAGTATATCGGCAAGAGCTAAACAGCGCATAACATGCCCGGTGCCGATGCTTAATGAAGCGTCGGCACGAAAAACTATATTCTTTGCGGGCATAGATAAAAATATAGAGTTAAAAGCATTGGGCTAAAAATACTCAATTATCACCAAGGCTAGTTTGCTGGATAGTATTTTTTATGCTTAAAGCAAACATTAAGTCATCTCTATCATCTATATCTACCGCACTAAACCATGAAATTGGCTCATAGTAATGATCAGGGCCATAGAACGTGCCTGCGTTTTTCAAAGCAGCGCAGGAGGCAACCCATATAGCTCCTGTTGGGCAGTACAACGGGGGTAAGTCCTGGGAGCGTTGATTGCTAGCATCAGGGAACAAGTTTGCTGGCCGGCCGCTTTGATCAATCGTCGCTGCCCACCATGGGTTCATCCAGCCGAACTCAAAACAGCTAAGTTGAAAAGTTCTTCTCTTCTGTTCAAAAGTGGTTAATGCACGGGTTATGTCTGATGCAGTGCGCAAGGGGCAGTTGGCCATTAGCTGGGTCACTGTATCGTATCCGGTAGACCAATAATCCTCTGCTTGTTCTAATGCGGATAAAGTAGCCTGACTCACCGTCGCATAATCATCTGCATATTTATGCCTTAAGAAGGGGACTTCGGCGCCACATTGGCGAGAAACCTCAGCAATCTCTTCATCATCGGTAGAAACTATCACGCGTTCAAACATTTTACTTAGCAGGGCTGCTTCAATTGACCATTGAATCATCGGTTTGCCTGCAAAGTTAATAATATTTTTCTTGGGAATGCGTTTAGATCCGCCTCGCGCGGGTATGATAGCAATACGTTTGGTTACCATAAGGTCCATCCTCCATCAACCGATAAGGTTTGGCCGGTCATTCCACTGCTACTTTCGGTCACTAAATAATCAATGGGACCTGCGATTTCTTCCTCGGTAAGCATTCTACCCAGCGGGCATAAATTTGCATAAAGGCCCTTAAACTCATCAGTTACCCGGCCTTCAACTCCACCGTAGGCAATGCTGTTGACTCGGATATTCTTACTGGCTAATCGCACAGCCAGCTCTTTGGTTAGATGAGCAAGGGCTGCTTTAGATACGCCGTACTGAATGGGAGATTTCTCCCATTTATGACTATACAGAGCGGGATTAGGAGCCACCACGCCGTATTGGGAGCCTATGTTGACAATGGTTTTTAGGTCAAACTCTTGCGCTGTAGCTAGGGCCATGGAGAGTTCATAGGGGACAATTACATCGATTAAAAATTCTTCTTGAAAATGTTGTCGACTCGTCAGTCCATTCTCGCCTACTTTAAGGGACTCCATGCTCCTCGCGTTATTGACGAGATGATTTATAGGGCCATAGTTATTTAGCAGGCTATCTAGTAGAGAGGGGATTGCATCCGTCTCTCTAAAATCTACTAGGAAACCCTTTAAGCGTTCATTAGCTTGAAAATCTAATTTAATCTGATGGATCTTTTTCTCTGATGTCGATGTAAAAAGTACGTCCCACCCTTTTTCCAAGAAGTGCTCGATAATTTTCCGGCCGAATTTCCCGGTGCCTCCGGTAACAAATATTGAAGGCATTAGAGGCTCCTACCCGATTCAATAATTTGGACCACCCGGTAGGCGTGCTCCTTTGGGGTTACTACCACGCCGGTATGGACTCCCAGAATAAAATCTTGGAGGGCAGACTTAAATGCCGAGAAAGGATCCGTGAAAATCAAATCCTTGAATCCGGTCGTGCCATAAATCCGAAAGCTGATCGGGCTTGCACTATTCCCTAGCGCGAAAAATCGAGTGACTATACCAGACTTCCAACGAATACTAATATTGCTACTACCGGAATCTGCAAATGCTTCCAACCCGCCCTTAAAAAACTCTACCGGTGTATCATCTGATTCAAGAAAATTGAATACCGGCTCAATAATATGAAGGGAATACTTATCCCATGATTTAGGCGTTACAGCATGGATCTCCCGAATACTGCCTAAGGAATCAAGGCTCGTTCTATTCAGTTTCAATTCGCTGGCATATCGAAGTGCTGAGCAGGTAAAAATTTGTCCAGGATACTGCTGCATAGAATAGATCTTATCCAGATCGTCGACGGATAGTGCAATCGGTTTATCTATGTATATAGGCATTCCCGCTAGTAAAAATGGCCTAGCTAGTTGGGCATGATTATTGGCGTCATCTCTTGCCAATAAAATGGCATCAACTTTACCCACCATTGATTCTGGAGACTCAGCAATGTCCCCGATGAATACTGCTTCCGCAATTTTCTGTGAAGTCCCTATATCTTGTGTCCACACACTTGTAATTTGAGCGTTGCAAATTCTATCTGCTGGCCAGTTTCGTGTTTCTAAATATCGAGGTATAACAGGGAAGCCACATTTCTCCATCTTTTCTCGGTCATAGCCGTTAATTATTGCACCCCATGAGTAGGGGTGACCATTCCCTTCGGAAATTCCAAGCAACCCGAGTCTCATGAATTAATTCTCCAAGATGCTGGGTTGACCAGCCGCTCATCGTCACAACTAAATGAATTGGGAAACGAAAGAGGTTTGTAGGTGCTGGCTTGAATAATTTGCTCAAGCTGTTGAAGCGAGTCAACTCCAACAATTATCCGATCCACTTCGGGCAAAGATAGCGCATATTGTAGGCAAGCGGTTAGGGGTGATAAGCTATTATTTAAAAGCCAATTATCATACTCTTGAAATATATCGGCCCAGTCTAAAAAAAACGCGGGGCGCCTTGCTTTCGGCATTAATAGAAGCCCTTGTAGAAAAACTGATCTCACATGGATTTCTATCGATTTGTTTTTTAAACGAGCTAGCGAATCTGAAGCGACCATGCGTCTATCAATCAAATTTAAAGGAACTTGGACGATATCAAAATCCCAATGAGCTAGTATGCTTCCAAGCTCAATTGGGGAATATACCGAAACTCCTATTTTTGATACTAACTTGGCTTGCTTAAGCTTCAATAATGATTGATATAGAGAGTGGCCTCCCGGCTCGAAAAGTTGCATTGGACGATGTAATAACAAACCCTGCAGAGAATTTATTTTAAGCCTATCGATAGAGTTAACGGCCTGCTTTTCAACCCATTCATAAATATTATTGTTATCATTTGGCACATTGATGATCTTCGAAATAACCTTGAAACTCTTTACCCCGCAGTGCCCCAATACCTGCTCGCTAGAGCCATATGCGGTCGCAGTGTCGATGCTCTCAATTCCATTCGCATGTGCATAGTTGAGGATTTTGCGCACTTCGTCTACGCTAACCTGGCCAGAGGCATTAGCTACGCCATAATTTAATCCAAATTGTGCTGTACCTAAAGCTAATTTCATGATTGAATTGCCCATTGCAATGCCTTCAGTACCTCATCTTGCTGAGCCTCTGTTAGGGTTGCGTACATCGGGATCGTAATCGCCTCAGAGTAAAAGCGCTCGGCTTCGGGAAATTGGCCGACCTTGAACCCCATCTTTTGATAGTATGGCTGCGTGTGCACTGGAATATAATGTAAATTAACTATTATTTCTTTTGCTCGAAGCGCTTCAAATACCTCGCGGTGGCTTTTGTTTATATTCTCTAGCTTTAAGCGAATTATGTAGAGGTGTAGCCCTGAGTATGTGTCGGGGTGCTGCCATGGCGTCACTAAAGGTAGGTCGCTCAGTAATTCGTCGTAGCGACGCGCTAACTCGTGTCTGCGGGCGACATAATGGTTCAAGCGATCCATCTGGCTAACTCCCAGCGCTCCTTGGAGTTCAGTCATTCGATAGTTATAGCCCAAGTCTACCTGTTGATAATACCAAGGCCCATCCATCTCCTTCGTCATTAATGCTGGATTACGAGTAATTCCGTGGCTTCGCAATAAGCCCATACGCTCGGCCAAGTGTGCGCTGTTAGTAACAGCCATACCGCCTTCAGCCGTAGTAATTATTTTTACTGGATGAAAACTAAATACGGTAATGTCACTGTAGCGGCAGCTTCCGATTGCTTCGCTTCGGTATTTGCCTCCGATAGCATGTGAGGCGTCTTCTATAATTTTAAAACCGTATCGTTGTGCAAGGCTGTGAATTGCCTTCATATCACAAGATTGGCCGCTCAAATGTACCGGAACGACTATTTTGGGTAGCCGCCCTTCTCGTTCCGCAATTTTAAGTTTTTCTTCCAATAATTTCGGACAGAGATTGTATGTCACCGGATCAATATCAACGAAATCGATCTGGGCTCCGCAGTATAAGCCGCAGTTCGCTGAGGCAACAAAAGTGATTGGTGTGGTCCACAGCCAATCGCCTGAGCCTAAACCGAGGGCTCGGCAGGCGATATGCAAGGCCGAAGTGGCGCTGTTAACCGCCACGGCGTAGCCCACATTACAGTGCCTGCGTACAGCCTCTTCAAAACGTGGGACCATCGGACCTTGAGTTAAGTAAGTGGATTTCAGTACGCTTACAACGGCGTCAATGTCGGCCTTAGTAACTTCTTGTTGACCGTAAGGGATCATCTTTTGACTCCTAAAAATTCCTTGATTGCCAAGTAATTGAGGTTTCTCGATACTTTTTGATTGTTTCCATGAACGGATAAATCTGTATCTAATAAAGTAATGTTAAGAATATGCAATGGACGGTGCTAGCCTGTAGAAGGTTTTGTTGTTATGAGTAGCTTAATTAGAGACCTTATCGTTTCTTTATCTTCTACTAAGCGAGATAGAATTCTCGCAATGGCAATCGTTCCTACGAATGAAGCAGTTGAAATAATAAGGTTAATGACTAGTGATCCATTTAGCACTGGTTGTGCTAATCCGAAAATAAATAAGAAAATTGGAAAATGTAAGATATACAAACTATATGAATAGGCAGCTACCGATTTAAAATTGGTCGGAAAAATTATTGCACCTTTGAACATAAGTGCCAGCATCGTGGAAAATCCGAAGCCTATCGAAATATTGAAGTAAGCCGTAAGCCAAAAACTTTGTGCTATTGGATTATTAGAGTAAACTGCAAAAATATATCGGCTTGCAAGTACTGCTGCCGAGGAGAAAAATAGAACTAATAATATCCACAAAAGCTTCGTGGATGGAATCGCTTCTTTGCTATGAAGTAGCCCCAAGAGGTAGCCGGCCCACCAGACGCACAGGTAGTATGTAAATTGCTGTTCTGTGCTACCTATCCATACGATGACGAGCGCAGAAATGTAGCAAGAAGCTTTCCACCATTTTTTTTTCCAAACAACGAGCCCTGCAATCACGTAATACCAGAACTCGATTGAAAGGCTCCATAGCGGCCCATTTGAACTGGGCGTTATAGAGAAGAAACCGTTAAGAAAAAAAAGGGCCCCAAACATCTCTTTTTCTTCCATAAAATAGCCATTCCTAGCAATATAATTCCCAACAGCCGGGAGAAAATTATTTGTTCCACTAGGAAAAAATAGTGGTGCAATTAAATAAAAGAAAGCCATTAAAAATAACGCTAAAATTAATGGTGGCCAGAGGCGTAGCAGCCGGCTATAGAAGAACTGGCTGAATGAAAATTCTCCTTTATTTCTTTCAAGGTTTTTTTCAATCGATTTGAAGATTAGAAGGCCACTGAGTACAAAAAACACCATTACTGCACTGGAGGCTAATAAACCGACCCATGGGACTAGTGCGTAATAATTAGGGGCGATAAAAATCTGATTTGCGTGAGCCAGCACTACTATTATTGCTGAGGCGCCCCGGAGTGAGTCTAATTGATCAGACTGCATTGTGGCCAAGTTTAATGTCTTATGAATACGCATTCATAAATCCAGCTAATGTTTATATGGGCATGAGGAGGTAGAAAATTCTATCTAGCCGTGTTTAATGGGGCGGGCCACATCCAAGTGTGATGCGATGCATGTTAATTGTAAGGCTACATACGATGATCTACCATGCCTTTTAGTTTCGTTACTAATCGTTGACGAAAACATATGGAGTGCAGACATAAGCTCCCTCTGTGAACCTCGAACAAGTTCAGGCGAAAATCGCTGATCGATTACAACGAATACCGCTCACATAAAGCATTGCGCGGACTCTCCGGTGCAGTCATACCTCGGTTAACCTTTGCTTCGAATCTCTATCCGTAAATGGCTACTTGACAGGGAGGTTCACGCATACCGCCGTATTTGGCGCGCCATTTATAGAACGTGGCGCTGCTCATACGTGTTCGCGACACAATTCGCGAACTGGTGTGCCGCCGTCCGTCTGCTTGATGCAATGATTTGTTGGAAAATTCTACCTTTAAGACTGGTCCTTTTTCGGTAGCATCACCGAGGTAAGCACTATCGCGCGGTGCTGTTATAGCAGTGTCCGTTGGTAAGCAAGGCCCGTCGCCAGTAGATCATCGTCAACGGAAAACGGCATTACAATAGTATAGGTTCAGAGATGGACCCAACTTGGCACTATATTATTGTCCGCTTTGTCGCATTCCAGAAACCCACCAATTAACTTAGTCAATGAGCCAATATAGAATCTGCGCTACTTGCATAATGGATACTAGTGACCCGTTTATCCATTTTGATGATAGCGGGTCGTGCGATTATTGTAATAATTTTCATTATGCTATTAAGCCAAATTGGAATACAGGGGAAGTAGGGCTCAAAAATCTATTACAGGTGGCTGAGAAAATTAAAATAGATGGCAGGGGCCGCGATTTTGATTGCATCATTGGCCTCAGTGGAGGCCTTGATAGTTCATACACTGCATACATTGCGAAAGAGGTCATGGGATTACGCCCCTTGCTCTTCCATGTGGATGCTGGGTGGAACACCGACCAAGCTGTCGGAAACATTGAAAAGTTGGTCAATGGTCTCGGGTTAGAGCTATTTACCGAGGTTATTAATTGGGAGGAAATGAAGGACTTGCAGGTGGCCTTCCTGAAGGCGCAGATCCCGGATCAGGATCTGCCGCAGGATGTTGCTTTCTTCTCCGGCCTGTATCAGTTTGCCCACAAGCACAAGCTCAAGTATGTTCTTACAGGCGGCAATTTCTCTACCGAATGCTGTAGAGAGCCGGAAGAGTGGGGTGGGTATCCCGGCATTGATCGGACGCTGGTTAAGGATATACACCGGAAGTTCGGCCAAAGGCCCTTAAAGTCGTTTCCGATTGTGGATATCATGACGTACAAGCTGTATTACCGGTACATTAAGGGTATGCAGGTGTTTAAGCCATTGAATCTTGTCCCGTATATCAAGAAAGATGCCGAAGCCCTGCTGCAAACGAACTTCGGCTGGCAGCCCTTCCAGCATAAGCATCACGAGTCACGTTTCACCAGATTCTACGAGGACTACTGGATGCCTAAGAAGTTTGGCTATGAAAAGCGACGGGCACACTTTTCCAGCTTAATCCTTACGGGACAAATGACTAGGGAAGATGCACTGACGCGTATGTCCCGTCCTGAAATGGACGAGCATTTTATGAGGCAGGAGTTTCGGTATATAGCTCATAAGCTCGATCTGACAGAGGAAGAGTTGCAGGCAATTTTTGACGGCCCTAATAAAACCTATCGAGATTACAAGAACAAGAAATGGCTTATCGGGCTGGGGGCTACAGTCATGCAAAAATTTGGTCTTGAGAAAAGGTTATTTCGATGATCGTGATCATTGATTACGGCCTGGGAAACATCCTGGCATTCGCCAACACCTATAAGCGTTTGAACGTGGGGGTGAAGGTGGCTAGGAAAGCCGATGATCTGACCGACGCGACGAAGCTGATTTTGCCCGGGGTCGGTGCCTTTGATCGTGCCATGGATTTATTCCAGCAATCTGGCATGCGTGAACGTACCGAAGAGCTGGTGTTGGGACAGAAGGTGCCGGTGTTGGGCATTTGCGTGGGCATGCAGATCCTCGCGTCCGCAAGTGAAGAAGGCGTGTCGCCCGGCCTGGGGTGGGTGCAGGGAACGGTTAGGAAGTTCGATGTGGCGTCGCTTCCGCATAGTACCCACTTGCCTCACATGGGTTGGAATGATGTGATGCCGCTTCGGCAGACGGCCCTGTTCGATCAGTTGCAAAACGATGCGCGCTTTTATTTTTTGCATTCCTATTATTTTCAGTGTGCTAATCAGCACGATGCACTGGCACAGGCGAAGTATGGTGACAACTTTACCTGCGCGGTAAACCACGAAAATGTCTATGGCGTCCAGTTCCATCCGGAAAAAAGCCACCATTACGGCGCCCAATTGCTGAAGAATTTTGCGGATTTATAAGCGTGCTTCGACCAAGAATCATTCCTTGCTTATTGGTGCGGGACAAGGGTCTCGTCAAAACAGTCAAGTTTGCCAACGAAAAGTATGTGGGCGACCCCATCAACGCGGTGCGGATCTTCAATGAGAAGGAAGTTGACGAGCTCATTGTGCTGGACATCGACGCTACTGTGAAAGGCGTAGGCCCGGATATGAAAATGATAGAGCGATTGGCGGCGGAGTGCCGTATGCCGCTCTGTTATGGCGGCGGAATCAAGACAGTGGAGCAGGCGCGCAGCATTATTGGCTTAGGTGTAGAAAAGGTGGCTTTGAGTTCGGCCGTGCTCGCTAATCCGGGACTGGTTGCGGATATTGCGCGGGAAATTGGGCGCCAAAGCGTAGTGGTGGTCCTGGATGTGAAAAAAAAGCTTTTCGGCGGCAAGTACGAGGTCTGGACACATAACGCCAAGGTCAATACGCACAAGAATCCGATCGAGTTCGCGAGACAGCTGGAGGATTTGGGCGCGGGGGAAATCGTGCTCAATTCCATCGACAACGACGGTGTAATGAAGGGCTATGATTTAGGCTTGGTGGAAAAAGTCAGGAAAGCCACAACTATTCCTATGTCCGTCGTAGGAGGGGCCGGATCATTGCAGGACTTGGCGGGGCTGATCGGCAAGTTTGGCATAATTGGCGCCGTGGCCGGCAGCTTGTTTGTTTTCAAGGGTGCGTACAAGGCAGTACTTATCAATTACCCCAGCACCGCAGAAAAAGACAAACTGATTCAAGAAGCTTACCCCTGCTAAATATTTTGAATATTGAACTTTTGAAGGAACGGATCCATGTTGGGGACCGGAGCAAAACTATTGATTACAGGCGGCACGGGCTCTTTCGGCCATGCTGTTCTAAAGCGTTTTTTGGCGACGGACATAGCTGAAATCCGTATATTCAGCCGGGACGAAAAAAAGCAGGATGACATGCGCAAGCGTTACTCCAGCGCTAAGCTTAAGTTCTACATCGGCGATGTGCGGGACTACAACAGCATCCTGAATGCCACGCGCGGAGTGGATTACATATTTCACGCCGCCGCGTTGAAGCAAGTACCGTCCTGTGAGTTTCACCCCATGGAGGCGGTAAAGACGAATATTGTCGGTACCGAGAATGTGCTGGAAGCGGCGGTGCAGAACGCGGTCAGACGGGTAGTGTGTCTTAGTACGGATAAGGCCGTCTATCCCATCAATGCCATGGGGATATCCAAAGCCATGATGGAAAAGGTCATGGTGGCCAAGTCCCGCAATGTGGACGAAAGCAAGACCGTGATTTGCGGTACGCGTTATGGCAACGTCATGGCATCGCGAGGGTCGGTCATCCCTTTGTTCATCGAACAGATCCGGGCAGGTAAGCCGTTGACGATTACCGATCCCAATATGACGCGCTTCATGATGACCCTGGCGGATGCAGTTGACTTGGTCATGTACGCCTTCGAGCACGGCAACAACGGCGATTTGTTCGTGCAAAAGGCGCCGGCTGCTACCGTCAAGACCTTGGCACAGGCTTTGACGTCCATGCTTGGTAAGCCTGACCATCCCATTCAGGTCATCGGCACGCGCCATGGTGAAAAGCTGTACGAAGCTTTGCTAAGCCGGGAAGAAATGGCCAGTGCCGAGGACATGGGCCAGTATTTCCGTGTCCCGCCCGACCTGCGCGATCTGAACTACGATAAGTATTTTGACGAAGGCGAAGAAAAAATCTCGCGGAGCGAAGACTACAATTCACACAATACCGAGCGCCTGGATCAGGAAGGCATGGAGCGTTTGCTGCTCAAGCTGGATTTTATGCGCGCAATAAAAAGTGGAGAGCATGCCACGCCGGAGGAATGAGGTATGAAGGTGCTTGTGACGGGTGCGGGGGGATTCGTAGCGCGCAACCTTATCGCTACGTTAGGCGAGCGGAGCGATATCGATGTCTTGCCGTTCACCCGTGATGATGATGAAGCTGTCCTGCGCCGGCATGCAGGTCAAGCTGACTTTGTCTTCCATTTGGCCGGGGTGAACCGCCCCAAGAACATAGAAGAATTCACGGCGGGCAATACGGATCTTACGCAATTGCTTTGCGATGCGCTTGAAGGTTTGGGCAGGCAGATACCTGTGCTTTACACGTCTTCTACCCAAGCGCTTGCTGACAACCCTTATGGCGCCAGCAAGCGGACGGCGGAAGAGGTGTTGCAGGCATTCTCTGCCAGGCAAGGTGCTCCTATCCACTTATTCCGGCTGCCCAATGTCTTCGGCAAATGGGCAAGGCCTAACTACAATTCGGCGGTGGCGACCTTTTGCCATAACATTACGCGGGATTTGCCCATCCAGATCAATGATCCCGAAGCCAATATCAATTTGGTTTATATCGATGATGTGGTAGCCCGGTTTATCCAGATCATGGATGGTCATGCGGCGGGTACACCTTTCATTGATGTAGCGCCCGTCTATAGCATCACCGTAGGAGCCTTGGCAGAGCAGCTTCAGGCTTTTCGGGATAGTCGATTGACATTGACTATAGATACCGTAGGCACGGGGTTGACGCGTGCCTTGTATTCCACCTATGTCAGCTATCTGCCTCCCGAAAGCTTTGCCTACGAAGTGCCTAAGCATGGCGACCTGCGTGGTGTATTCGTGGAAATGCTGAAAACTCGGGACTCGGGGCAATTTTCTTTTTTTACTGCGAATCCGGGTGCTACTCGTGGAGGGCATTATCACCATTCCAAGACCGAAAAGTTCTTGGTCATTAAAGGCCGGGCCCGATTTCGCTTCCGCCAGATCGTTGATGGCAGCTATCACGAGCTCGAAACCTCGGGCGAAACTCCTGTCATTGTCGAAACCGTGCCGGGGTGGACGCACGACATCACGAATATCGGCGACGACGAGATGGTGGTAATGCTGTGGGCGAACGAAATTTTTGATCGTGCCCGCCCCGATACCTTTGCATGTCCGGTGTGAAATGAAGAAACTGAAAGTTGTCACGGTAGTGGGGACGCGACCCGAAATCATTCGCTTGTCTCGGGTAATGGCAGCCCTTGACCGGTATTGCGATCATATCCTGGTCCATACTGGCCAGAATTATGATTACGAGCTGAATGAAATATTCTTCCAGGATCTCGGGATACGCAAGCCCGACCACTTCCTGAATGCAGCAGGTGCGTCTGGCGCTGAAACCATAGGCAAGGTCATTATCGCTGTCGATAAGGTCTTGGCGGATGTTCAACCCGAAGCGCTGCTGGTGCTGGGTGATACGAATAGCTGCATGGCAGTGCTTCCCGCCAAGCGCCGCAAAATTCCCACCTTCCATATGGAAGCCGGCAATCGTTGTTTTGATATGCGCGTGCCGGAGGAAATCAATCGTCGTATCGTCGACCATACTGCCGATATAAATCTTACCTACAGCACGATTGCGCGGGATTACCTGCTGCGGGAAGGCCTGCCGCCTGATATGGTCATCAAGACCGGCAGTCCCATGTTTGAGGTGTTGAATTATTACCGCGAAGGCATAGAAGCGTCGGATGTATTGGATCGCCTCGGTTTGCAGGTAGGCCGATTCTTTGTGATTAGCGCCCATAGGGAAGAGAATGTCGATTCAGACCGGAGTTTCCGTAAGCTGGTCGATGTCTTGAATACAGTCGCCGGCCATTACGGCTATCCTGTCATCGTTTCCACCCACCCTCGCACGCAAAAGCGCGTGGACGCCCTGGGTGTGAAGTTCCACGAGCATGTGCGCTTGCTGAAGCCTTTGGGCTTCAAAGACTATAACAGGCTACAAGTCAGCGCCAAGGCGGTATTGTCGGACAGCGGCACCATATCCGAAGAGTCTTCCATTTTGAATTTCCGTGCCTTGAACATCCGGGAAGCACATGAGCGGCCCGAGGGCATGGAAGAGGCGGCGGTCATGATGGTCGGACTGGACCATGAAAGAGTCATGCAGGCGTTAAGCGTGCTGGAAGGGCAGCACAGTGGCGAGCAGCGGTCCTTACGGCTGGTGGCGGACTACAGCATGCCCAATGTCGCGGAGAAAGTGGTGCGCATCATCCATAGCTATACCGATTATGTGAATCGGGTCGTCTGGAAGAAATACCATTGAAAATTGCTTTGGTCACCCAGTACTTCTGGCCAGAGTCTTTTTCCATCAATGATCTGGCCAAGACACTTGTCGAGCAGGGGCATACGGTCGAAGTATTCACCGGCAAGCCCAATTACCCCGAGGGTAAGATATTCCCCGGCTACGACGCTGTGGGGTGCTCGCAAGAAACTTACGGCCCCGGTATAAAGATACATCGCGTCCCTTTGCGCCCGCGTGGGGCCGGGGGGGCGAAGAATTTGTTGTTCAATTATCTTTCTTTCGTCTTTAACGGTCTCAGGTATTTTCCCAAGCAGGTTCGGGGAAAAGATTTCGATGTCGTTTTTGTTTTCACGCTTTCCCCTATTACATCTGTCATACCGGCCATCTATCTTAAATGGAAGCTGAAAAAGCATCTGGCGATCTGGGTGTTGGACTTATGGCCTGAAAGTCTGCAGGCGACCGGGTTTATTCAAAACAAATATATTCTGGCCGCAGTGGGTTGGATGGTACGTGCGATTTATGGAGCGACCGATACCATTCTGGTGCAGTCCCGGGCATTTGTTCAGGCAGTGTCCCGCTATGCGGATAGCCGCAAAATTATCTATTACTCGAATTCATATAAAGATACGCCCTTGACGGCGGCCGGCCCAACGCAGATTCCGTCCGATTTGTTGGACGTGCTGGATACCCATTTTTGCCTGGTGTTTGCGGGTAACCTGGGGACCGCGCAAGCGGTCGAAACCTTGATGGCTGCCGCTGAGCGCCTGCAGCATCTGGCCGATTTCCGGCTGATTTTGGTGGGTAGCGGCAGCATGTCGGGCTGGCTGCAACAGCAAAAACAAGACCGGGGATTGGACAATGTGATACTGGCTGGCCGCTACCCTGCCGAAGAAATGCCGCAGTTCTTTCAGCGGGCGCGGGCCCTTGTGGTTTCGCTGAAGCGGGCCGAAATCTTCGCACAGACTGTTCCGGCTAAGGTTCAGTCCTATTTGGCGGCTGGCCGGCCCATTATCGCGGCGCTGGATGGTGAAGGCGCCCGGGTGGTGCAGGAAGCCGGAGCCGGTCTGGTTTGTGCAGCCGAAGACGTGGACGGTTTGGTGCGCTGTATTGAAGGCCTGTATAACATGGCGCCCACGGACCGCGATGCTCTGGGCCAGGCCGGCAGGCGTTATTTCCTTGAAAACTTCGAGATGGGCAAGCAGGCATCCCGCTTGATCGATATTCTTCAACGCCGGATTGACGGCACTTATTAGCTGCAAGGCAAGGTATGGAACAACGCATGACCGTAGGCGTGCTTGGGGCCACTAGCCCCGTCGGCGCCCAGGTGTTGAAGCAGTTGATAGAAATAGGGATGGTGGATGTTGTTGCGTTCTCGCGCAAGCACGTCGAACGCTCGATGGGGCCATCGCGCTGGGTAAGCCTAAGCGGCCTGGATGTCGATGCCCTGCGCAGCCAAGTCGGTGAAATCAAGGTATGGATCGCCGCCAGTCCCATATGGATTCTCCCCGAACATTTCGCCATGTTGGCGCAGCTTGGAGCGCAGCGAGTCGTTTGCGTTTCTTCAACCAGCCGGTTCACTAAAACCACGTCTTCCAGCCCTTATGAAGAGCGGATTGTGCAGCAACTGGCCGATGGCGAGCGCGCTTTGGTGGGCTGGGCAAGCGGCCAAGGCATAAGCTGGACGATACTGCGCCCTACACTGATATATGGGCGCAGCACTGACCGTAACTTATCGGAAATCGTCAAAATCATCCGGAAGCTGCGGTTTTTCCCCTTATTCGGCAAAGCTCAAGGTTTGCGCCAACCCATTTATGTGGACGATGTGGCTGGGGCGTGTGTGCAGGCCGCTTTCTCTTCTAATGCGGCCAATAAGTCCTATAACATCTCCGGCGCTGAGCAACTCAGTTATAGGGAAATGGTTACGCGGGTGTTTACCGCGATGGGGAAGAAACCGCGGTTCTTGACCATTAGTTTGCCGCTCTTCAACTTCGCGCTATTATTCCTGAGGAAAATACCACGTTACAAAAACTGGAACGCTGATATGGTCTTGCGCATGAATCGTGATATGGTCTTCGATCATGGCGAAGCCAAGCGGGATTTCGGGTTCAACCCACAGCGCTTTTCCTTGTCGGAAAGGGATGTTCAGTAGTTCCTATGAAAAACAACATACTGCTTTGGGGAGCGCTTGCTGCTGCGGCATTTTTGTTGGCGTGGCTGCTGACAGCGGCATTGCGCCGCTATGCGCTGGCTCATCGTGTTATTGACATGCCGAACGAGCGCAGCTCGCATACCATACCTACCCCCAGAGGGGGCGGCGTAGCGATCGTCGCAAGCTTTTTGTTGCTGCTTCCCGTTTTGGCTTTATTGGGTTGGATGAACGAGCCGACGGCCTGGGGCATTGGTGGCGCCGGCCTCGGCGTCGCTGTGTTGGGTTTTCTGGACGACCATGGCCATATAGCGGCGCGTTGGCGCCTGCTGGGGCATTTTGCGGCCTCCGCCTGGGTATTGTTCTGGTTGGGCGGCTTGCCCGCGCTTCCGGCCTTTGGGTATCAATGGAACATAGGGCTGTTGGGTTATGTAGCAGCCGCGCTGTATCTGGTCTGGCTGCTGAACTTATATAACTTTATGGATGGTATAGATGGCATCGCCAGCATAGAGGCCATTTTTGTCGCCTTGGGCGGCGCGAGCTTCTACATCATGGCAGGCAACGATGGCTTAGCGGCAGCGCCGTTGATATTGGCGTGCGCGGTGGGGGGGTTTTTATTCTGGAATTTCCCGCCCGCCAAGATTTTCATGGGTGATGCCGGTAGCGGTTTTCTGGGCATCGTACTGGGAGCGTTGGCGTTGCAGGCGGCATGGGTTGCCCCGGAATTGTTTTGGGCATGGCTGATACTGCTGGGGGTGTTTATTGTCGATGCCAGCCTGACCTTGTTCCGCCGCTTGTTGCGGGGTGAAAAGGTGTACGAGGCGCACCGTACACACGCCTATCAATGGGCCGCAAGGCGATTTGGCAGGCATCTGCCCGTGACATTGGGCGTCGCGGGCTTGAATGTTTGCTGGCTATACCCGGTCGCCTGGTGCGTTGCAACGGGTCGTCTGGATGGCGGGGTGGGGATAGTGCTTGCATACTTACCCTTAGTCCTTCTTGCGCTGAAGTTCCAGGGGGGGCAAGCCGAGTCGGCGGCGGCATGACAGGCGACCGCCCTTCTCGGTGTCTTGGACTAAAATGGCCGCGTGTAGCGACTTCAGCAAAGTGAGTATGGGGACCAAAAAACTGATTATTGTCGGCGCAGGCGGGCACGGCCGCGCGGTTGCCGAGGCGGCGTTATTAAGCACCGCGTGGAGCGAAGTCGTTTTCGTCGACGATAGCTACCCCGCACAACAAATTTCCGGTCGCTGGCCTATTGTGACCAACACACAGTCTTTACTCACGCTGGTCAGTCAAGGCGACCACGTTATCGTCGCTATAGGCAATCAGGCTACCCGCAAGCGCTTGTTCGATACAGCGCGGGCCGCGGGCGCGACAATGGCAACCGTTATTCACCCCAAGGCTTGGGTCAGTGCCGACGCCGATCTAGGCGAGGGCACAGCCATCATGGCGGGGGCAGTCATAGGCATCCAGGCGAAACTGGGTATGGGCGCTATCGTCAACGCTAACGCGACGGTTGATCATGACGCTATTCTCGGCGACTTTGCCCACTTGGGGGTCGGGGTTCAATTAGCCGGAGGGGTGATTGTGGGCGATTCGGCATGGTTGCAAGCGGGTGCCTGCGCCGGCTATCGCGTTAAGGTGCCGCCGGCTGCGGTCGTGGCCCCCGGTACCGTCTTGGTAGCAAAGGACTAGACCAGCGCTATGGCTATCAGCACCAATTTTCGGTCTTCGCTGGTGTTTCTGTTCGACCTTGTGGCGGTCTTGGTGGCCTGGGTCGGGGCTTTTCTTATTCGCTTCAACTTTGATTGGCCCACTGGCTACGAGCGTACGATCTGGCTGGGTTTGATTCCCTTGCTGCTGGCACAGTTGGCGGCATGTCGTTGGGCCGGCTTGTATCGGGGCATGTGGGTGTTTGCCAGCTTGCCGGATTTGAAACGCGTATTGAAAGCGGTGACTTTGTCAGCCATAGTACTGATGCTATTTACCGTGTTTTCGCGTGGCCACTTGGTAGTGCCGCGCTCCATTGTGCTGCTTTACCCTTTGCTGCTGTTATTGATCATGGGTGGAGGGCGCGCCGCGTGGCGCATGTGGAAGGAATATCGGCTCTATGGCAACAGGCAGCATCAGGGCAGGCCAGTAGTGGTGGTGGGTGCGGGTACTGCCGGTGCGATGCTGGTGCGGGAACTGGGACGCAGCGCCGACTGGGAAGTGGTGGCGCTGGTTGATGACGATAGGGGCAAATGGGGCTTGGAACTTTCCGGCCGGCGTGTAGAAGGCGGCACCGATATGCTGCCGGAAATACTGCAGCGCTGGAATGCCAAACACGTCATTCTTGCCATGCCATCGGCCAAGGCGGAATCTTTGCAGCGCGTAACCAAGATAGCCAGCAAGGCCGGCGCCAATCTGTTTACGGTTCCGGGGCTAGGCGAGTTGATGAGCGGCAGGGTCGCCATCAATATGATGCGTCCGGTAAAGATAGAGGATCTACTGGGGCGCAAGTCGGTGCATATCGACAACGATAATGTGCAAGCCATGCTTCATGGAAAACGGATACTGGTAACGGGGGCGGGTGGATCGATAGGCAGTGAACTATGCCGCCAGCTATCACGCTTTGAGCCATCCTGTATTATTTTGTTCGAAGCCAGCGAATTCGCCCTATACATGATAGAGCAATGGTTTGCCGAACATCGCCCCGAGGTCAAGGTTATCCCTTTGGCGGGCGACGTCAAGGACGAAAGACGCATGGCCCAGGTTTTTGAAACCTGGACACCCAATGTGGTTTTCCATGCTGCAGCCTATAAGCACGTGCCACTGATGGAAATTGGCAATGCCTGGCAGGCAGTACGCAATAACGCGTTAGGTACATTGACGGTAGCCTTGTGTGCGCAGCGTTATGGGTCGGACCGTTTCGTGCTGATTTCCACCGACAAGGCCGTGAATCCAACTAATGTCATGGGCGCTACCAAGCGCATGGCGGAAATGTTGTGCGAGGTATTGCATTGCCAAGGGAAGGGTACCAAATTCCAGATGGTCCGCTTTGGCAATGTGTTGGGCAGCACGGGCAGCGTTATTCCCAAGTTCCGTGCACAAATAGCCAATGGCGGACCGGTTACGGTCACCCATCCAGAGATTACACGCTATTTTATGTCCATACCCGAGGCGGCCCAATTGGTGCTGCAGGCCGCTGCCATGGGGAGCGGGGGCGAGGTTTTCGTGCTGGATATGGGCGAACCCGTAAAAATAGTGGACATGGCCCGCAATATGATCCGCTTGTCCGGATTTACGGAAGATGAAATTCGCATACAGTTTACGGGTTTGCGGCCTGGCGAAAAACTATATGAAGAATTACTGGCCGATTCGGAAGAAACACTGGAAACGCCACATGAGAAACTGCGTATCGCACGTTCACGGCCGGTGCCCGAAGGCTTCTACGAGCGTGTGTCCGCTTGGCTGAGCAGCGATCAGCCGATATCCGATGATGATGTGCGGGCAGAATTGAAACGCTGGATTCCTGAATACCAGCCTAGAAGCAATATAGTCCACTAGGGCTGTGTATGCTTGGCACTAAGATGACGGCGCACAAGCCTCAGGCATGTGCGCCTTTTATAGTTCGGTTATTTCACTTGAATACTTGGCGCATCAGCGCCCAGAATACGCCCAGCATGCCCCCCAAGATAAGACCCAATACCAGGATCAATAGCTTCTTAGGCTTGATAGGGTCTTCTGGCACCGGGGCTGCCCGATCTATGGTGGCGGCGGACAGTTCCTTCGGGCTTAGATTTATGCTTTCCAGCAAAGCCTGTGTTTTGAGCAGATTCGGCAGTTCGGGGATGTAAGCATCGTTGTTGTCACGCTTTTCCAGCTGTTCGAGCTCCGAACGCAGGGCCTTGGATCCGCGCAGATAAAGCATGTTGCCGTTGGTCAGGGCGTCTGCATCCGCAGCGGCAAACCCCCCAACAGAGATTAATGACATGTTGGCGGGCGGTATCTCCAGGCCTATGGATTCAGCAACTGCCAAGGCGCCGCGTAAGCGGATAATGCGGTCGTTTTGGGTGGTACGCGCGACTTGCCGCAGTGTGGCGATTTGGTCGCTGACACCCTTCTTGCGTATGCGTACTTCCGCGGATAAATCATCAAGCAGTTCTTGACGGCTGGCATTCATGGCCAGCTCGACATATGCGTTCGCCCATGCCGCAATCGTTTCGGGATCAGGCCCTTCCAGCGCCACCTTGGCAACGAATTCGTTGGGCTTCTTGGGAACCGTTACAGTCAGCTCTTTATCTAGTTTAGTCTGTAGTCTTTGTATTTGTTTCTGATCCTCGGAAGTCTTATGCGCGGGAAGGTAGAATTGCTCAAAAAAACTCTGCCTTACCGTGTCAGACGCCAAGTGTTTTAGAAAGGTATTGTAGGCGGTGGTCGGTGTTAAGGTTCCTATACCTTGGGGCGATCGATTGAAGCCTGTTTGGGTGATACCACCTACCGCTTCGCCGGTAAGCTGGCTAGCCACGTTATAGCTCGCCAAGTTAGAGGCCGTAGGTGGCAGGGTTTGGGCCGTTGTCTCGTAAATGGGGGTTGCAAGAAATGCATAAGCCGCGGCAATACAGGTGACGACAACAGTGCAAACAATAATAAGTAGCTTTTGTGCCCAAAGGCTGCGCAATAATTCACGCAAATCGATGTCGTCGGCTTGAGTGTTCTGAGGCTGATAATCCACGCAGTTGCTCCGAGTTAGGGCGACAATTTTCTGAAGGAATTGATAAGCCCGTATTATAGGGGCGCGGATTGCTACATTTGACTGGGAGCAAGTAAGTAAACGCCAGTAAGTGTGACGTCCATACGACTATACAGGGGCTTGGACATAAAAATACCGTGCTAATGCTCGTAATGCTTCTCGTTACGCTTAAGATACCCGCTACTCGCCAGGTAGTGGCCGTGCCACAAAAGGCGATAAATACGGTACGCGGTGCGTTCTGAACCATAGCTGAGCTCTATCGGACAGCCTATTGGTAGCGCCAAAAATCAGGCGGACGCTCACACTAATTGAGGCGTAGGGGCACTCTCACATTACCTGATCAATAAGAGTCAATAAATTTTGTAACGCCGGCGTTTTGCAATCATCGCGCCAGGCAACTCCCAGGCTAGCCTCCAACTTGGAGGCGCTTATGGAAATATACCTGACTTGGTCCGCGCGGCTCGTTCGCATGCTAGCCGGCACAACGGTAATTCCTAGCGATCCTGCGACTAAATTGATGGTCGAAGAGATTTGAGGGGCGATCTGGACAACTCGCGGACTGAAACCTTCGTTTTCGCATGCGGCAATGAATTGATCTGAGAGACCTAAACGAGTTGCCCGTGGGTACAAAATAAAATATTCCTCTTTCAGATCCTTTAGCTGAACTGTTCTTCTTTTTGCAAATTTATGATCCTTTGGAACCGCTAAGACCATCTCTTCGGTGGAGATGAGTTTGAATTTTATATTTGGCTCTCGGCCGATAGGCAAGCGAACGAATGCCACATCTATCAGCCCTTGGCACAACAGTTTGATAAGCGCTTCGCTTCTATGCTCTTCCAATAGAATTCCGACTTCAGGATATTGCCGTCGAAAACGTTGCAAAATCAGTGGTACTTCATGGGTGAACGATGCGGACTCTGTAAAGCCTACCGCCAAACGGCCTGTCACACCCTGTGCTGCCAGCTTGCAACGTGCTGTGGCTATTTCTACCTGGTTCATGATGGAGCGGGCATCACGTAGAAGCACTTCCCCCGC